>ERZ1066125.8-NODE-8-length-230155-cov-36.625628_pt1 | contig 230155 bp, 185 predicted proteins | sample MGYA00382772_ERZ1066125 | MGnify/ENA primary metagenome ERZ1066125 (study PRJEB33369, sample SAMEA5778355) | biofilm metagenome | biome: Industrial cooling water; feature: Water cooling tower basin; material: Biofilm | place: United Arab Emirates | collected... | reverse complement strand
ATCGCAGCACCCTACCTGGAAGTTGGGTGTTGCACTTGAAGCTAGAGCCTAAGGTGTCCTGCTCCAATTCCGAGACACAAATGACTTCATCCTTGCGAGTATTGGGGCAACTAGTGCCAATATCAGGTGCGAATTATTCAACAGCTTTAATGGAAAATTGGTAGTTCCTCGCGGCATTGAAAGTTGCTTTATTCGCCTCGAGCTTGTCCCGAGCTTGGCAGACGAGCGCTTGGTCTATTTTATGTGGGAAATTGCAAATCTTAAGTTGCAGGACGGATCAATGGAAGAGGTTGAGCATTCTGCCTTGGTTGCCGATTTGAAGCTGTTGAGTATGGAGTTCTCGGGAGCCAAAGAGTGGTGATTAATTAATGCCGAAATTTTAGCCATGCAATCAGCCGTCGCTGTATCGGCTAATACTGCCGGCGCGGCTTATTGCGGCGGTAGGCATCCAAACCAGGAGACGTCGCAGTGTTGAAGCGTTCTATTTTTGCCTTGTCGCTAGCTTTTTCACCATGGTGTCTCGCTACCACTTGGGGAACAACAAAGGTTCCCGACCCGCTGGATGAAAAAGAGTTATGTGAGGTTGGCGAACCCGCTAGCTATGGAAGCTACATTTATAGCTGGCCTGGAAAGTACGAGCAGGTTTTCTGGCCTTTAACAGAAGAGAATGGAATCTGGTTTTGCGAGAAATCGGGCTTTACTGCCTTTATCGGCGATTTTGATGGTATTTCAGCTCCTGAGAAAGAGACAATTGCGTCCTATTTGGCGGAAAACTATAAGGGTGAGAGCGCTATTCGGGACAAGCTTAAGCTTCTCGCTGGGGTATATGCACTTAGAAAGAAGGATGAGGATTTCCGGAACCTCGTACTTCGGGTGCTCGCTTATTGGTATGAAGATCTCGGCGAATCCGAACAAGCGGGTCTGCTAAGAAAAGAGGCGCTAGACGGCATCTTGAAAGCACTCAAAGGAAAGCTATCTGAACAAAAGCGCCTCGAATATATGTACGTGGCCTGTAATTACCACCGGCACCTTGGAGAGGTTGAAGAGAGCGATGTTTGCATCGAGAAGTTAAAGACGGAGCTAGCCTTGTCAAAGAATGAGGGGTTGAAGGACTTTGTCTCATATATATCTGATCTACTCACGGAAACCCCTCAAATAAAGTCGGGGTCAAAGCTAAACGTTGATTATCGAGATTGATGGCGAGCTGAATGTTCAAGCCGACCGCCGTTACAACAGTCCGCCTAGATCGTGCATCAGGCGCGGCGACGGCTGAATGTGGCATTGGGAGTCGGCTGATGAATCAAGGAATTGTGGTCGCTGTTGCTCTTGTGATAGGGCCAATCATTGGTTGGTTTCTGACGGTAGGGATCTGTAGTCTTCCGTTCCTTAGAATCGGCGTGGCTTGCGGGCACAACGCGTTTATTAGGCTTTTATTTACGGTACCGTTGGGAATAGCTGTCTCAGGCCTTTTAACGTATCGTTTGCTTGGGCAGTGAAGGAAAAGTCGGAAATGATTGAGAGATTGCCACTCCGAAATCTATTGGTGAAAGAGGGTATGGGGGTGATAGGCAGAAAGCATAAAATACGGCGCCGCCGCCCTTGAAGAAACGTCGCTTTTAGGAAAATGCAAGTCCTCAACGCGCTTCAGCGCCGCCGCCGGAATACGGCCTGTGTTGGGGAAAGTTCAGCGAAGTCGACCCCGCCAACCTCGGCGAGCAACGGATACAGCTCGGCAGCGGGCGCTTGCATTCGCAAAGGAACTCGCTCGACGGCCAGATGCTCGATTCCTACCGTTGAGATTTTCAGCGCACTCGCGAACGCTTCGGCAAGTTGTGCCACTGGCACCGAGTTTGGCTGATGCACACTGAGCCATCGATCCTGGCGGGGCGCAAGTCCACTGACGACGAGGTCGAGCGCGGTGTCGTGACCGATCGGTTGCAGCGGCGTGGGTTCACCGCCGGCTTGGATCTCGGCGCCATGGCGACGCCACTCGCTTGCGTCGTTTCGATGCCAAACCTCGACCCAGATTCGATCCCCCGTGCCGCGCAAACGAATGCTGTCGAGAGCTGCGTTTGGGTCGTGGTCATGACTGACATCTGGGCCGTCGGCCGACACCATCCGCACCGCATCCAACCCATCCCCGCAGCTGCGATAGAACATCGGCTCGCCCTCGCCAAGTGTCAGCGCGACCCCCAATTGTTGTGGGCACGGATACACGCCGGGCGGCGAAACGGCGCGGTAGGGCACTGCCGCAATGGTGTTTCGGCCATGGTCGCTGCGTGGCTCAAAACCAACTTCGCGGCGCAGCGGATTCCAATCAAACGGTTGTTGTGTCCAAGGGTCGACAAGCGGCTGGGTGCCAATAAATGCGAGCATTTCGTCGGGATCGACGTCGTTCGAGATCGCGCGCAGCTTCAGCGCTGAGGCACGCCGAATGGCTTCGTAGTCCCAGACGCGATCGCCGTAATTCTTCCAGGCTGGTACAGCGATGGCGATCAGTATTTTTCCGACCGCGTTGTGCGAGAAATACCCAGGGATCCGTGCGGCTTCGGATAGCGGCGGCATCAGCGATTCGCTGAAGCGAGCCAGCGGCTCTTGCGCAGCTTCGCGCTGCGGCAATGGCGCCGCCAAGTACAGCGAAATCAGATGGGTCAGATGCGCGTGCAGATTCCGCGTCGCCTGCGGGGCATAGAACAAGCCCATCAGTGCCTCGCTGATCTGGCCTTTCGAGAGCGCCGCCCAGAAGCCGATGCTGTCGTCGAGCGTATTGGCGAACAGCCGATGTTCGCCGCCCATCGCGCCTTGCCAATCAATGGCGGTGGGGTCGATCGCGAGCAGCGCGTTGAGCGTTCCGTCAATCCCGGCAAGCTGGTCGGCTCGCAACCGGTCGGCCAACTCGGCGCCCAGCCGCTGCGCTTGGTTGATTTGCGCCGCAGCTACCATGGCAGCGATCATCGAGTCCGCTTGCCCGGCGACGTTGGACCAAAAGCGCGCGTGTGCATAGATGCGTCCGAAGGCGCTGTTGAGCGCGACCGCATCGTCTGACTCAATTGCGCGAAGCAGCGCCAATGCCTGCACGTCGATGTACAGCCGCGCCGTTTGGAATCCTTCGGGCGTTGGCGAATCCAGGCGAGGCTCCAACAAATCTTGCCAGCCCGTTAACTTCAGCACGCGCTCGTAGCGCTCTAGTCGTAGCGAATTGGCGCTCGCCAATTTTTCGATGCCATGGCTGTTCCATTCGGACCATTCCAAACACCGAACCATCCGGTGTGGGCAATGCTCGGCGATGCCATACAACTCGATGTCAGGCGCCCGTTGCGGCAGCGGCACCGGCGGCACAGCAGCACCTTCGTTCTGCGCCGCGACCCATTGACGCGCCCAATCGAGCGGCGCCTGATCTGCCGCGGCTCCGATGCCCACCAACGCCAACCAGGCATTGTTCTCATCGGCAACCGAAGAGCCTGTCTGCCCGTACTGCAGTGCCAGCGCACTGGGTGCTTCGTCGATTCGGTTGTAAATCACGATCGCGATGACCGGCGCCAGTAGGATTGCCAGGAGAATGGCGAGGCGTCGGGGCCAAATTCGACGGCGTCGCCGTCTACGCTCAGGGACCGGAACGGGCTTAGGCATGCTGAGCCCCAGCATCGAGTGCGCCGAGCGCGGCGACTGCATCGACCATCCCAAGGCTCCGTTCTACCGTTGTCGGCATGGTAGGCCGCGGCATCGCCGCCTGCAATGAAGCCGGCTCAGAAGTGGCGCCCAGCAACTCCTGCTCTGAATCGGTGCCATGCGCCGCGGCGATTGAGGTCTTGCTGGCCCGCGGCAACAGTGAGGCAGCGGGCTTGAGTCATGCGGCGATCATCGTCGAGACGGCAGCACCTGTCTGTCAGCCTAGCGCTGAGACTTGAGTCAGAATTTCTGGCGACTGGTGGATGTCAGTGATCTTTCTTCCGTGATCTCTCTCCTCTGGGCTTACAGCAACTGGCTCGGTACAGGAGAGTCGGTTCGGTCTGTAGGCTTCCGCGTTATGTTTCACCTCGCTGGCAATATCCTGTCGGGGCCTGGTCCGTGGCGCGAGGATCCAGAGTTTGGAACCATGCACTACTATCACACGCTTCAAACTAAGCCGACATTCGTTAGCCTTCGCGTGTCAACAGCGCAAGACTCGTTTGAGTACGCACCTAGAATTCCTGCTGACAACTCCTCTGCGGTGCTATGCCTGGATTCAGGCTCGAAGTCCGTAGAGGCCTTACCAGCTAATCCACGCGACGGTTACGCCGCCCGTTGCTTGGCCGAGCACCTCAAGGTTGCTGCTGCGCGGGTGACCATGCCTGATCGCAGCGGTGGCCTCACGAACGAAGGCTTCAGCGAGTACATCGTCAATGAGATCTATCGGCTTTGTCGCAGGAACACCGGTGTTGACGCCGGGCGGGCTGGTTCCCATCGAGAGCGTCGGCTCCGGAACGGAGGTCGTAGCCGCCACTCCTGATGGTCAGGGTACTGTTACGTGTCGGGTACTCGACGCGGTTGTTGATCATCAGGTACCCCTTGTACATCTGCTCTACGAGACCGAGCGCATGGACTTCCTGGTGTGTGGATGGCGCCAGCTCATTTACGCGCAGAGTGCGGAGTCATGGGTCTGGGGAGTTGAGACTCCCGGATGGGTGGAAGCCGCGGAAGCACCAATCGACATCTTCCTGCACTGCGCGACGCCCGACAGAGCACGATTGCTTCAAGCCGCAATGGTTGTTCGGTCATCCGTTCCCACCCGTGGCTTTCTTCAGCCCTCTGGCATGGACCAGGCCACCGGCGCCTGGCTTGACTTGTCGGGCGACTTACCCAAGACGATTCCACACCCTGGATTTCTCGCCAATCCGCGCGCCCAGGGACTTGTTTTGAACGATCTTGACGTTGATCTCCTGCCGGTTGAGCAACGGAGCTTCCGCAGCAACACCTACTCCCTGGTTCTGCCGGGTCCCCTTGGCTACTTTGTAGGCGCAACGCCAGTACTGACCGCAGCGCATGGCGGGGCCTGACGATTTGCAAAAGATTGCCCGAAGCCGCGATTTTGTCCTGGGTTGAACAAACTATCGTGCCGCAGCGGGTTGTTGCAGCATTAGGCAAGACCATCGAATCCAAGCAATATGCCCTATCTTGTTGAGCCCATCGGCTTCATCAACGCTACTCGGAAGTCTCCCGAGGATGACTACTGGGGCGAAGAAGTCGCTGAAATCAGTCTTGCCGAGAGCATCGACGCCTCTGCCCTTGCTGGCCTTGAAGCCTTCTCGCACATAGAAGTCCTGTTCGTCTTCGACCAGGTACCGGAAACCAGGATCGTGACCGGCGCCAGGCACCCGCGCAACAACGAAGCCTGGCCGAAGGTGGGCATCTTCGCCCAGCGGGCGAAGAACAGGCCGAATCGCATCGGCAGCACCATCTGCAGACTTGTAAGCGTCCAAGGTTCGAAGGTCATCGTGCGGGAGTTGGACGCAATCGACGGCACACCAGTTCTGGACATCAAGCCGGTCATCCGAGAATTCCTACCCAGGGAGGCGACGACGCAGCCCGATTGGGCAACAGAGCTGATGTCCGACTATTGGTCAAAGCGCTCGTAGTGTTCCGCTCAAGAGACCAGCGCCAAGTGGCTGATTTTTCTCCCCACTTATGGGCGCGGGCGGTGCGGCCTTGGCCTTGTCCAAGCGAGCGCACAGACGTCGGTGATGGGCGCAGAGTGCGGACTTGGCTGCGTCGCAAGGTGGCTGTTGGAGGCGTCCATCCCATCATTCAACCCTGGCCGCGGCAGACCGCCTTGCTCGCACCGCGCACGGGCATCATCATGCGCCGCGCGGGCAAGTTGGCCTGCCTCCGCGGTCTGGCTTAAGTCGAACGTCTGGCATCACAGAACTACCCCGCATGCTCCACCGGCTCTTTGTCTACGGGACTCTCGCTCCCGGAAGATCGAACGCACACATGCTCAGCCACATTGCTGGTTCGTGGCAGAAGGCGTCGATCCGTGGCCGCCTCGTTCATGAAGGTTGGGGGGCTCAGTCAGGCTATCCCGGAGTGATCGTGGACGCCTCCGCGCCGACCGTAGAGGGATTGGTCCTTACGTCGGACGCGCTGGAGAACGAATGGAAGCGTCTGGACGAATTCGAAGGGACACAGTACCAACGCGTCGCCACGACGGCGCAACTTGAAGACGGGCGAGTCGTACCGGTCTATGTTTACCAAGTCGGGTCGCGGGAAGGCTGCGACGCCCGACGAATGGGTATTGATCGCGCGAAGCCGTATCCCATGATCACCATCGCCAAACGAACGTTCGAAACATGCGTTACGGCCGGTTCGCCATGAACTCAGTTCGATATGCCACTCCGAGGTTCTGGCGATGTGCCTGATCGCGTTCGCACTGCAGGCACATCCGCGCTGGCGATTCGTCCTGGCAGGCAATCGCGATGAGTTTCATGCGCGTCCCACCGCAATGGCAGGGCCACTCGATGGCGAAGGGCGGCGATTTGGCGGTCGCGATTTGCAGGCGGGCGGCGGTTGGCTGCAGGTGTCTGCAGAGGGCCGTGTCGCCGCCGTGACGAACGTGCGGTTGGGTGGTCCGCAACCCGCAGTGCGCTCGCGTGGCGAGTTGGTCCAAGGCTTCATTTCGGGCGAGGGGTCGGGCGCCGACTACGCCGAACGCTTGCACGCCGAGGCGCTAATGTTCGGGCGATTCAATCTACTTGTTTGGGATGGCGTTGCCACGATCGTCGGGAACCACCCGCAGCCACACGCAAAGCCGCTGTCCTCCGGCGTATACACATTGAGCAATGCTGCACTCGATACGCCGTGGCCAAAAAGCCTGCAGTTGCGCGAGGCATTGGACGCCTGGTTGCATGAGACATCGAAGTACGATCACCCCGCTGACGATCCGCGCTTACTCGAGCCATTGTTTGTGGCGCTGGCCAATCGCGCCGAAGCCGACGATGCAGCACTTCCCGACACCGGAGTGCCGTACGATTGGGAGAAACGCCTTTCAGCGGCCTTTATTGTCGGCGCCGATTACGGCACACGTGCGAGCTCGGTGATTCTCGTCGACGACACGGGCGTGTGGTTTGAGGAGCGCAGTTTTGGCCCGCTGGGCATTGCGACGGGGCGCGTGGCAACGTGGTTGTTGAACCGTTGACACATGAACCAACCGACGCGCAACGGCCGGCAGATCAACGTTGCAGGATCGACAGGACGGCTTTTGGGCGGTGCCGAAAAAGGCCCAGACTTTCTCAACATCGCGCCACGGCGCCGAGATGCGAACACTAACGATGACCCAACCATGCCCCTGCGGCGCGCCCAGTTATGCGCGGTGTTGCGAACCTGTGCATCGTGGCGTGCCAGCTCGCAATGCGGAGAGCTTGATGCGCTCGCGTTACAGCGCCTATGTGCTCGGCTTGCGCGATTATTTGCTGGCGAGCTGGCATGCGAGTAGACGTCCGCCCCACCTGCTACTCGATCCAGCCCGGCGCTGGCTGGGACTCGATGTGCGTGCGGTGCGTGAAATCGATCCCGACCATGCCGAGGTTGAGTTTGTTGCGCGTAGTCGAGTTGGCGGTGGGCGCGCGGAGCGCTTGCACGAACTTAGCCGATTCGTGCGCGAGGGCGAGCATTGGTACTACGTCGATGGCGACATTCGGCCTTAGTGGGCAGGGTCGTTGATTGCGTTTGAGTAGCGGCTGATTGCTGAAGCAGCAGGCCACGATACAACGGCCATTGGGAGGACGCGGCGAACTCAGCGGCTGCCGAATGCCCGGCGGCGCCGCACGCAAACCCGTTTCTGAGACCTGAGGATGGCATCGCGATCCCGCTGATGGGCGGACACGGCAAGTGGAGAATCGGCATCGTGAACCGCAAGCTGGAACGCGACCCCGATGTCATTCTCGCGCTCGCAGGGCTGAGCTTGCGGCAACTGAGCTTGGCGTCTTGGCGGTCTTGCGAAGTAGCCAGTAACTGGCAATCGGATACCAACCGAAGATGATCAGTGCGCCGATTCGCTGAGTTAAGCCGCGAATGCTTTGCGGTTCAAGTCCAGAAAACATGAACCACATGTAGGTCAGCGACAACCAGCTGGCTGCCAGAGACACGTGGCGAATTGCGCTGTCGCGCCACGAGACTGGCAGCTCGGCAACAAAGAAGGCCGGGACCACGATATAGAACATCGTTGCGCCGTAAAGGCCGTGCATCGGCCCCGAATGGAAGACGCCGGCCGTAATGTAGGCGCCGCCAAAAATCATCGCGCTGATCGCCGACCACCGAAAACACCGTAGCGGGTGCAATGCCAGGCCTATCCCGAAAAGAAACACCGAGGCGCCACCGACGATGGCACCGATGTGGAGTACCCGTGCAGCGGGGTGATCGAGTAGACCGAGCTCGCTCATATGCTGAGAGAGGGACGAATAGCCCGGCATCAGCAAGCCGGTCAGGATGATCGCGAGCAACGCAGCGGCTGGAAGCCATTGAACCTGTTTGATCAGGCTGGTGGTCGCAAAGCGCATCGTTGCCTCCATCTCAGTGTTCCGCTTGCGACGAGGTCTGGGGCAGCGTCGACGGTCCGTCGGGCGCAGCAGGGTGTGCAGCGATTGTGGCGCTGATCCACGTCCGGTAGTGGGCCAGGCGCACAGCGTAGCTGGGTTGCCCGTACTTGCCGGGATAGGTTGTCGTGGGATTTCCATCCGCACGTTTCCATGAAGTGAGTCCGGCGACATGCCACTTGCCTCGATGCTTGATGAGCAGCGGGCCGCCGCTGTCGCCATTGCCGGCCGTGCCTTCCAATGCCAGCGCGGCCGGAGGTGCGTCGAACTCGTAGCTTATCCATCGCCCAATGGACTGGGTAACGATGTTAAATGCCTGTCGGAGTTCGGTACGGTTGGGGCCTTGAGGGCTATGTCCTGTCTTGCCGTCTCCCGTGGCGCCCTTTCCGACAATGCGAATCGTCTTTCCCAAAGCAGAGTCGAAGAAGATATCGACGGGTTCAACATCGGCAACGGGAACCGCTAACTTGATCAGGGCGATGTCGTCGGAGGTTGAAAGAAAGTCGGCAACAGCAGTGGCGTCGCCCGACTTCAGCGCTGCGTCGATGAGCGCCTGCGGTAATGGCTTGTAACCTGGATGGAAGATCAGCGTTTCCACCTGACGCGGCGAGCCGTTCAGAGTGATCGTGCGGATCTCGGTTTGCCAGTCGATCGCATGCGCGGCCGTGACCACCCACTGCGGTGCGATCAAAACGCCATGGCCCTCGCATGGTAAATCGACCAGAGCAGGAAAAGCAGCGCCTTCGAGTCGGTACGCGGCATCGTCGACATCGTGGCGGATCACGATCGCGTTCGCGTGGTTGACGAGGGCGAACAGCAGCGCTGCGGCGCAAAGGTGATCTCGAATGCGCCGTCCGCGCCGAAAGCCGGTTGATCTGGGTCGAGTTGCGGTGTGCACTGCGGCGAGACCTGACGAAGCCAGGGCGGCAAATGGCCTGGGCATGGCGAACTCCAAGTGGTGAGTCGCGCATGCTGCTGCAGCGATCAAGTGGATGGCGGCGCGATGCGACGGTTTGCGAGAGCGGCGCGACGAGCTGCGGTGGACCTGCGGTGAAAACACCGATCGAGCTGCGCGGGCTTCTCGCAGCTAGCGCCTCGACGTTTGCGGCTTGATCAAGTTGCGCTCCACGGCGTCCCTCTGTCCACGGGAAACTCTCACGCGACGGCCGCTCTGCAAAACCAGTTGGGGTTCATCCGCGTCGCGCAAATCCAGTTCTCGCACCTGCTGCAAGTTGACCAAGGCGGAGCGATGAACGCGCATAAATCCATGCGGCGTCAGTTGTGTCGCTAATGTCGTCAGCGTTTCGCGGATCAGCAGTTGGCCTTCGTCGGTGTGCAGCATCAGATAGTCGCCAGCAGCTTCGACGTAGTGGATTTCCGCAGGCGCCAGCAGATGCACAATGCCGTCGACACGAAAGGCGAGTCGTGCCGCCTGGTTGACCGCGTCGCCGGCGCGTTTCGCGAGCGCGGTACGTGCTCGCGCCAGCGCAGCGCCAAGCAGTTTCTCGTCAATCGGCTTCAGCAGATAATCGAGGGCATCGAGGCGGAAGGCCGTGACCGCGTGTTCGGCATGCGCGGTCAGGAAGACGAACAAAGGGCGCTGGGCGGGCGGCAACGCGTCGATGACGTCCAAGCCGTTGAGGCGCGGCATCTGGATGTCGAGAAACACCACATCGGGCAGGTGTTGTTGGACAACCGCCAACGCTTCGCGACCATTACTCGCTTCGGCAATGACCGTTACATCGGCTTCTTCCGCGAGCAACAGTCGCAAGCCCTCGCGCGCCAGCGGCTCATCGTCGACCACGACAACGCGGATCACGGCCTTGCTCCACGCTGCGGTGGACACGCCGGTGCACGCGGAATCAGCAACGTGAAACGAGCGCCTTTCCCAGGCGCGCCGGTCTTCAGGAACTGCACGCGGTTGCCGTAATGCAGCTCTAAGCGTTCGCGGACGTTTTGCAAGCCGATGCCTTCCTTGAAACCGGGGTCGGTGAAGTCGCAGCCGACGCCGTTATCGGACACTTCGATGGAAACGCAATCGTCCACGCGTCGGGCACGTAGCTCCAGGGTGCCGGCGCCTTCCAACTCGGCGAGACCATGGCGGAGTGCGTTCTCTACCAGCGGTTGCAAGATAAAAGGCGGTACCGCCGTTGGCAGCGTCTGAGGGTCGATCTCTCGACTGATCTGCAGGCGATCGCCGAAGCGCAGCTTTTCGAGATTCAGGTATTCGTCCAACATTTGCAGCTCGCTGCTCAGAGGTATCAAGGCTTGAGCCGGTGTCGCCAGGCTATGCCGAAAAAAGCGCGACAAGCTTTGCAGCATCGCGAGGGCCTGCGTGTGGTCTTGTTTCCGAAGCAATACGCTGATGGCGTTGAGCGTGTTGAACAAAAAATGCGGCTGGACTTGCATATGCAGCATCTGCCACTGGGCTCGCTGCAGACTGGACTGCAGATTTGCGCTCTGCAGGGTTTGCTGCTGCAGAGCCCAAAAGTAATCGCTGAGGTTGAAGCTGGCGACGAAGACGATGTACAGAATCGCGTCGAACAAAAACAAGTTGTCGCCAATCAAAAAGTGCCCCATGTGTTGCCAGCCTGCGTACGCCGCCATTGACGGGGTGTGCGGCGCCTCCCAGTAGTGGTAGCGATAGGCAATGACCAGATGGTGAATGAACACCGCCAACAAAAATACGCCGAGATGCTGCAGTAGACGCCTTCGCCAGATCGCCGGCGTAATCGGATATCGGCGAATGAACCAGACCAGTGCCGGGCCCATCAGGCACCATGGCAACCAGACATTTAACCACAGAAAGCCGACCCGCCCCAGAAACTGCGGCTGCCATTCGTTGACCGTGACGCGTCCGACGGCTTCGACCATCACGATGTAGAGGCAAAGACCCACACCGATCAGGGTCAGTAGGAGCAACAGGCGATTGCGCACGCTTTGAGTGGTGATCGGAAGAGACATAGAAATCGGCAGTGAAAAGCGGACGGGAGCGTAGCGGAAGCTGTTCCTCCTTGGGGCGTTCTGGCGGGTGTTTGAAGAAGCCTCACGCTAAGTAGCTGATTCGCATGGCGTTAGATCAAGGACCAGTGCTCGACGTTGGAGTTAAGGCCGCAGGCACTGGCGGCGCGATCCACCAGTCAGGCGCCGCAGAAGCCTGCCGGCGCCGGTGGCGCCTCTACTGGATTGCTTTGGTGGAGGCGAACAGCGTGTTCATCTCACCGAACGACAGGGGCCCGCTGGTCAGGTCACCAATGGCGCCATCCAGCAGCGCAGTGGTGCACCGCAATAGCGTCCCATGCGTCGCAAGAAATAGCCATGGCCCTGGCGTCAAGCGACGGACACCGAGTGGGGCGAGCAGCTCAGTTGAAGGTAGGCCCGGAACAACCATCAGATTCAATGGCAACTCGGTTGAGGCAACCAAAGCGCATTCGTCGGAGTCAGTAAGTCCTGGAACGAAGAGTCCGTCGGCGCCAGCTTGCCAATATTCCTTGGCTCTGAGGCTGACCAGTTCGGCTGCCTCAACCCCGCGCGCAATGTCCCGCAGATAGACATCCGTTCTGGCGTTGACGAACATCTCTGCGAGCGTGCCCCTCGAGCGGATCGCCTGGATTTTCCTGGCGAGCAGTCCGCTTGATCCTTCGCCATCTTCGAGGTTGATGCCCACGACACCGGAGTCGTGCATCACTTGAACGAAGTCGGCGACCTCTTCCGGATTGCTACTGTAGCCGTCTTCGATGTCCACACTGAGAGGGACATTCAGGACACGGGTTATGCGCCGTACCGCTGCGATGAGCTCGGGCTTCGGGATAGCTCCTCCGTCCTCATAACCCAAGGACCAGCAGAGCGCGGCACTTGAGGTTGCCACTGCTGGCGCGCCTGCCTTCACCGCGAGACAGGCGCTGGCGGCATCCCACACGTTGGGCAAGTAGAAGACTCCGGGACGCTGGTGAAGAGAACGAAACTCTGTGGCAAGTGCTGAGGGCATATCGATAGTTCCTGGGAAAGGGTCGGAGGCTCAGATTACCGAGGGGTCTCAACGGCTACTCGCCACTTTCGGACCTGTCAGTCCCTTTATGTGGCTCGGATGCAAGCCAGCAGGGTTGCCTATGGCATTCGACATTTTGGTCTTGGCCGAAGCGTTTGCCACCTCGCCAGCTGCATATTCCGGGTCGTCTCCAATCTGCATCGAGCCAAGACCATGACCGTGACTTGCTTCATTCGTTACCAGATCGATCCTTTCCAGCGCGAAGCCTTCAAGCGCTATGCCGAGGCGTGGGGTCGAATCATTCCGCGGTGCGGCGGCAATCTGATCGGCTACTTCCTGCCGCATGAAGGCAGCAACGATGTGGCCTGGGGGCTGATTGGCTTTGACAGCATGGCAGCCTATGAGCGCTACCGTCTGACGCTCAAGGCAGACGCCGAGGGGCGTGCCAACTTCGAGTTCGCGCAGTTCCAACGCTTCATCCTTCGCGAGGAGCGAACCTGGTTGGAAGATGTCAGTGCCACGCGCGATCTCGCGCGCCTGGTGACGCCGTGATTGCGGTCATCTTTGAACTGGAGCCGCGCCGTGGCGCGGCGGATCGCTACTTCGAAATCGCGGCCGCCTTGAAAGTCGAATTGGAGTCCATTGACGGTTTCGTTTCGGTCGAGCGATTCGAGAGCCTCGCCAAGCCCGAGCGATTCCTGTCTTTGAGTTTTTGGCGCGACGAAGCCGCCGTGCGCACTTGGCGTTGCCACGGCATGCACCGCCGCGCTCAGCAGGAAGGCCGCAGCGACGTGCTCGCAGGCTACCGGCTTCGGGTTGCGACAGTGGTGCGCGACTATGGCTAACTTGAACGCGAAGACGTGCCAGGGGACTCGCGAAACGCGCTAATCTGACGCCCGTGAACACCCCTCATGAACCCCGGCTAGCCCGTGTGGCAGCCATCGTGGCAGACCCGGCGCGGTCACGGATGCTGTGCTACTTGCTGGCTGGTGAGTACGCCAGCGCCGGCGAGCTGGCCAGGGCTGCGTCGGTCACGCCAGCCACGGCAAGCGGCCACCTGGGTAAACTGATGGACGCTAAGTTCCTGGTGTGCGAGCACAGAGGCCGCCACCGGTACTACCGCCTCGCTGACGCCGAAGTCGCACACGCGCTTGAGGCTTTAGCCCTGATCGCCGAGCGCGATGGTCATGACGCCGCATGGGCACATCCGCAAAAAGCTCGCTTGCGCTTTGCGCGATGCTGTTACGGTCACCTGGCAGGCAAACTCGGGGTTTCCGTCTTCAACGCTCTTCTGCGGGAGAAAGGGCTCGCGTCAACTTCGAACGGATTCGAACTCACGGACTCGGGTCGGGCGTGGTTCGAAAGTTTGGGGTTGATTCCGAGTCCGCCCAACTCCCGGCGTCGCTTTGCATATCCCTGCCTCGACTGGTCCGAACGTCGCGACCACCTCGCTGGTCAACTGGCAGACGAGCTATACCAACATTTCATCGCCAAGGGCTGGGTGCGCCGCGCGTCTGGCCGTGCGGTGGAACTGACGGTCAGCGGTCAACAGGAGTTGCTCCCGCGCTTGAGGCCAGAGGATACCGAAGGCCGTATGTGACGTTTCAGTTTGGCGATACCTGCGACGCGCGACCACGTCGTACAAGCACTTGCAACTCAAATGAGAATGATTATCATCTATGCCAGTCTGGTCGCTGGAGATTCGCCGATGACGTCCCCCGGTTCGACAGTTGCAACTGGCGCTTTGCCGCCGCCGCAGGCGGTGAAGGTCGACAGTCGCGATCTGATGTGCAGTGCAAAGACTTTGTGGATCGCGCACGGTACGACCTGGTATCGCTTGCAAGAAACCCGCAGTGGTAAGTTGATACTCACCAAGTAACATCCCCCGCAAGCCAGCAAATTGCCAGCCAGCGACCGAAGAAGGAGTCGTCCATGGCTGCCCAATCGCCGTCGCTACAAAGCGTTCGCTTCGACCCGCTGCTCCGGTGTATTGCCGAAAGACGCGAGATTCTCGACGGCGAGCTGCTGCGACAGAGTGTGTCTCTAGACCTGCCGCTCGACCCGAGGCGCGCGTTCGAATGCCTGCGTAATCTCAATTGTCTGGTCCATTGGTGGCCGCGAGCGGTCAGCGTCCGGCCGCTTCCTCCAGGGATATTCGGCGTCGGCGATATGGGAATTCTTGAGCTCGCTCGCGGCAGCGCGTGGTTTCGGGTGATGCGGTATGTGCCGAATCGACGACTGTTGTTGGCATTGGTGAATCGCCGCGATGTCCTGGCAATTGAGTTGCGCTGGGTTGCGCAGAATCGGCTCGATTTAGTTCTGGAAGCGCCGCGCCGTCGTTACGGGTTGTTCTGGCAGTCGTTGTGGCTTCGTGCGATGTGTATTCGCGCCGCCCGCGCGCTGAAAAGTCATTTGCTCGAGTACTGAAACTCGGCCAACGGCGACGGCATGCGCGTGCAGGTGCAGCAGGGCGTGGTGCATGGCTGCGCGGTCACTGTTTTTCGCAGGCAGCGATCGCGGCGCGATAGCGCGCGTCGTTGCCCGGGTCCGCAGTGCGCAATCCGCGCCGAGCTTCTTCGTTAGTACAGTCGAAATCCTTGAGCACCGTTTCGAAGTTGTTCGCTGCGTCCTCCATGTTGCCGAAGCGCATTTGCGACGTGGCTGCGGATAACTTCTCCGACATTTCGATCAGCTTCTCTTGCGACAGGATGACTGCCGGAATGTCGCGGTCTGCATCGGGTTGCGCAGACTCCTCGCGAGGCCAGAAGACGCCTGCCGCCGCGATGATCGCCACGATCGCGATTCCGCCGATGACCAACGGCAGCCTGGACGACGCCGGCTCAGCACGTGGTGCGGGGGCAGCGGGCGCAGGCGCGGCGGGTGCCGGCGCGGAAGCGGGCGCCGATTTCGCCGCAGCGGCCCCCAGCGGTTGCGACACGGCCGTCGCCGCATCCAGCGACACCGGTGCGTGCGCCGAGGTTGCGTCGTCGGACGCAAGCTTCCGAAGCTTGTCAGACAACGGCGACATCGCGGCAGTGTCGACGCGCCGCGTTGCCGGCTCGGCGGCACCTGGCGCGCCCGCGCGGTACTTGCGAAACGCCGCGACCATATCCGCCGCACTCTGGAAGCGATCCTTCGGATCCTTGGCCAGTAGCTTGTTGATCGCGCCTTGAAAGCGCGCATGCTCCGGCGGCAGCGGTGGCACCGGCTCATACACATGCGCATAGGACACAGCGAAGGTGTCGCGGCCCTCGAAGACTTTGTGCCCGGTGAGCATTTCGTAAAACATCACGCCCATCGCATACAAATCCGAGCGCGCATCGGTGGGCTTGCCCATGCAGCGTTCCGGGCTCATGTAGTGCGGCGTACCCACCACAGCTCCCACCTGCGTGAAGCTCGATTCGGTTTCGCCTTCTTTGGCGATACCGAAATCCACCAGCACGGCTTTGCCGCTCTCGTGGAACATCACGTTCTCAGGCTTGATGTCGCGATGCAGCACCTTGCGCTTGTGCGCGTGATCGAGCGCATTGCCGATCTGGATCATGACCTCCACTGCATCTTCAGGGCGTAACCCTTTCTTGATGCGCTCGGTCAAATCTCCGCCCGGCAATACCTCCATCGCCATGTAGTAATGGTTGTCGATGACGCCGCAGGCGAACACCGTAACCACGTTGTCGTGGTTCAGACTGGCTACGGTATCGCCTTCGAGTTTCAATGAGGCCAGGAACGATGGGTCTGGTGCGCTGCCCGGCGAGACGATCTTGATCGCCACCTCGCGCTTGGGTTGCAACTGGCGCGCGAGATACACCCGAGACATGCCGCCACGCCCAAGCTCCCGCACAAACTCGAAATTGGGAACTTGAATCGGAGCGTCCATGGGCACCGGAGCGATTGAATAGTCGCGAGATCATAGCGAGGTTGGCGAGCGTTTATATCGAATGTCGCTGCGCGGCGACTGCATCCGTGGCGGTGGCTGGCAGGCCGGCTTTCAGTAATGCGCAGTAAACGCTTGCGCGTCTCAGAGCGCGACGACCGAATCCGGCAAGGCCGCAAACGTTCGTTCGCCCGGCGCCGGGCGAATCGTTTCGCCGCCAGTGAACCGGCCGAACGCGGGCAGCACCAGCGTGCGTTCGCGCAGGTAAAACACGGGGACGCGCTCGCTGATGCCGGGTGCTCGGAGTTTGCGATACGGGTGGATGTGGCCAGCGATTTCCGGTGCGCTCGATGTGCCTGGCTGATGTACGCCGATCAGACGGCCAAGGGCGATTGTGGCTGCGCATTCGTCGAGCTCTTCGGCCAACGAATCGACCTGGCGATCGTGATTGCCGGCGGCAACGCGGATTCTGAGCGCGCCACGTGCTCGCCGCCAATCGCGCCATCGGGCGAGCCAGGGTGCGTCATCGGCCACCGGGCCGTGCAATAGATCGCCTAGAACGGCCAGTTCGCGGGCATGCGTGTGCGCCAGAAGGCGGTCGATGCGGTCCAGGTCGCCAGCGGTGCTACCTCGCGGTATCGATATGCCGTGCTGCCGGAATACATGGCTTTTGCCCAGATGCCAGTCGGCAATCACCAGCGTGGCGCTCTCTGGGAGCAACAGCGCGCGATCCGGTAACAGGCGCACTGCCTGGCCGTGCCATTCGAGCTCGATCATGCGCGTTGCTCCATCTCAAGGGCAGCCGCGCGCACGCGCGTCTGCCAATCTTCGTGGCTCAAGCTGCCGCGCAGGCGCTCGGCCCAAAGGGCGAAGGAAAACGGCGTCAACTGCTTCGGTGTGGTCAAGATGATCGGTTGGCGCTGGATGCGTTCGAGCGCGACGCGCAGGCGATCGATATCGAGCCAGTCATCGAGCACTTCCTGCGTGGCTTGCGCCAGCAATACGTGATCTGGATCGTGTTCGGCGAGCACATCGAACAGCAGGCCGCTCGAGGCCTGCAATTGCCTCAGCGTGCGCGACTTTCCCGGCGTTCCGGCATGCGTGAGACCAGCGATCTGCGCCACGTCGCGGAACTGGCGTTTGGCCATCTCGGCCAGATTGATGCTGCGCTCGATGTCGTCGATCAGCTGATCTGGAGAGAGCAACGTTCGCAGCGTTTCGGCGTCGAGCTCGAAGCGATGGCGCGAAGACAACAGCACGCCGTAGTCGTTGACGGTAAAGCTGTAGCTGCTTCTGGCAATCGACTTGAGGCGATACGCCAGCAGCGGTGCCAGTCCTTCATGCGCATGGCGCCCGGCGAACGGATACACGCCCAAGTGATGACCATCGCGTGTGCGCAGTTTCTCCGCCAGCAAGTGATGCTGCGAGGGCAGGGCGGAGCGCTCGGCTTGCACATGCAGCAGCGGCGCGACCAGATCGACCTCCGGGTCGTTCGGCCGCTGGTCGATCAAAGCCAATACACCGCTCGCCAGCCGACTCGACAGCGGCATTTTGCCGCCCATCCATTGCGGCACGGCGCCCGCGCGCGCGCCAGCGACTTTGACCTGCGCGACCATGTCGCGCACGCGAACCAGTTCCAGCGTGCGCCCGGCAAACAAAAACCGCGCGCCCGGCGCCAGCCGCGAGATAAAGCCCTCTTCGACATGCCCGAGTACGCCGCCAGCGACAAACCGGACCTGCATTTGCCCGTCGGCTACGATCGTGCCGATCGACCACCGGTGGCGCCGCGCGATCGCTGGCGCAGCGACCACGAAGCGATCGCCATCGCGCACGACTCGCTGGAAATCCGGGTACTGGGCGAGCTTGTCGCCGCCATGCACGATGACATCCAGCACCCGATCGAACAACGCTTCAGGAATGTTCGCGTACGCGTGCGTGGTGCGGACTTCGGCGAGCGCCTGATCTCGCGCGAACCCACCGCCCAGCGCAAGCGTGACCAGATGTTGGGCGAGCACGTCGATGCAGAGGCGTTTCGGCATGCGCGCTTCCACTTCGCCGCCGACCATAGCGCGCCGCGCCGCCGCGATTTCCAGGAATTCCAGCGCTTGCGTGGCGACGAACGCGATCAATGAGCGCTCGCCGGGCCGATGGCCGCTGCGACCGGCGCGTTGCGTGACCCGACCGATGCCCTTGGGACTGCCGATCTGGATCACCGCATCGACGGCCGGAAAGTCGACGCCGAGGTCCAGCGTGGAGGTGGCGACCACGCAGCGCGCGCGGCCTTCGCGCAACGCGTTTTCGACGTTCGAACGGGCATCGCGATCCAGCGAGCCGTGGTGCAGCGCCAGCGATTCAATGTCGAGCGGCCAGACAGCGCTCAGCGCTTCAAACCACAGCTCCGCCTGCGAGCGCGTGTTCGTAAACACCAGCGCATTGCTTGCGGCAAGCACACGCTCCAGCACGCGTGGCAGTTGCTTCAACCCCAGATGGCCCGCCCATGGGAAACGCTCGATGCTGGACGGACGCAGCGACTCAATGACGATGGATTTGTGCTGCGCGGCGGTGATGACGACGGCCTCGTTGCCGACCAGCACCTGGGCGGCCTGATCGACATTGCCGAGCGTGGCCGAGCTGCCCCAGATCTTCAAGTTCGGCGCCAGACACTTGAGGCGCGCCAGACACAATTCCAATTGAACGCCGCGCTTGCTGCCGAGCAGCTCATGCCATTCATCGACGATGACCGCATCCAGCGCTTGGAAGCGCGCTTGCTCATCCGCATACGAGAGCAGCAGCGACAAACTTTCGGGCGTCGTCACCAGCGCAAACGCCGCCTCGCGCTTGAAGCGCGCGCGCTCGGCGGCGCTGGCATCGGCAGTGCGACGGGCCACGCGCAGATCGATGCCCAGCTCATCGAGCGCGCTTTGCAGGTGCTTTTGCGTATCGCCCGCCAGCGCGCGCAACGGCGTGATCCAGAGCACCTTAAGCGCGCCGCGTGCGGTCCTGGCTGCGAGCGCCAACGGCCCGCCCCAAAGCGCCAAGGTCTTGCCGCTGCCTGTCGGCGCATGCAGCAAACCGCTGCGGCCCGAGAGGAAAGCAGACCAGCACTGGCGTTGAAAGTCCGCGGGCGCATAACCGCGTTTTGCGAACAGGGTTTCGATAGCAGAAGCGTCCATCTCGCGACAGTAGCGGGTTCGAAGCGAAATGCGTGTAGGCCCGCTCCCAGCGCGCATTTGCCGTTGCTTTTTGGTACGCGGACCCATGGTCCGCAGCTTTGCTGTCGCTCCCGGAACACGGCCCCACGGTCCGCAGCTTCGCTCTGGCCTTTTGGTACGCGGACCCACGGTCCGCAGCTTCGCTGTTGCTTTTGGTACGCGGACCCACGGTCCGCAGCTTCGCTGTTGCTTTTGGTACGCGGACCCATGGTCCGCAGCTTTGCTGTTGCTCCCGGCACGGGGACCCACAGTCCGCAGCTTCGCTGTTGCCCAATCTCTAGCAGCATGGGAGAGTTTCGCCCATCTACAAGAAGGGACAAGCCACCGATGTCGATCAAAGCCATCCAATGCGTCGCCTGGGGCGGCCCTGAGCAGTTGCAACTGCGCAATGTGGAACTGCCCGAGCCTGGTCCCAGGCAAGTGCGCGTGCGCGTCCAGGCGGCGGGCGTGAACTTTCCGGATGTGCTCATCATTCAGAAGAAGTACCAGATGCAGCCGCCGCTGCCGTTTACGCCGGGCGCCGAAGTGGCGGGTGTCGTCGAGGCTGTGGGTTCGGACGTGACCACGCTCAAAGTTGGCACCACCGTCGCTGCGGTCTGCGGCATCGGCGGATTCGCGCAGGCCTGCATCGTCGAGGCGGCGCAGTGCATGCCGCTACCGCCCGGCACGCCGATGGATCTCGCCGCGAGTTTCGGATTGGCGTATGGCACCAGTTGGCACGCCGTGCGCGACCGCGCCGCTCTGCAGCCTGGCGAAACGTTGCTGGTGCTCGGCGCCGCCGGTGGTGTGGGCCTTGCGGCGGTGGAGATCGGCAAAGCCATCGGCGCGCGCGTGATTGCTGCCGCCAGCGACGACGCCAAGCTCGCCATCTGCAAAGAACACGGCGCCGATGAGGTGATCAATTACGAAGACGATGACCTTCGCGCGGCGCTGAAAGCACTGACCGATGGCAAAGGCCCAGACGTGATTTTCGATCCGGTCGGCGGCAAATTCGCCGAGGCCGCGTTTCGCAGCATCGCATGGCGGGGTCGCTATCTGGTGATCGGCTTCGCCGCTGGCGACGTGCCCTCGCTGCCGCTCAACCTGCCGCTGCTCAAAGGGGCATCGCTCGTCGGCGTGTTTTGGGGCGAGTTCGCCAAACGCGAACCCGCAGCCAACGCCCGCGGCATGCTGGAGCTGGTGCGGTGGATGGGCGAGGGCAAAATCAAGCCGCGTATCTCCAAACACTATGCGCTGAGCGAGGCGCCGCAGGCGCTGATGGACATGGCCGCGCGGCGCGTGATTGGGAAGGTAGTGGTGGTGCCGTAAAGGCAAGAGTCGATCGGTGCCGTTGCCTGTTGTCGCGTAAGGCCGGCGGGAGCGCACCGTGACTTCATTAACCATGCCGATTTCACGCTCGTTTACGTTGCCGGCTGAGACATCCCTTTCCCTGGACGCTCCCTCGCTACAGCGCCACTCGATCCGATGGGCGCTCGGTGCCACGGGGAGGGCGTGTTGTGTGGACCTACGTTCAAGAAACCGGCGGGATGTTCGACGCGCTCGGTGCGCAAGTCGGGATCGGGTACGCGGGTAAAGACCCGCACAAGAACAATCCGAACTCGCAGTGCATCAAAGATTTTGGTCCACCGCCGAGGGGCATTTATCGAATCCGGGCGCAGCGCAGCACGCCAACGCCGGTGACGCTGCCGCTCGATCCCGATGCCGGCAATTTCATGTGCACACCGCTGCGCAGTGGATTCCTGATCCATGGCGACAGCATCGCAGCGCCGGGCACGGCGTCCAACGGTTGCATCATTCTGTCTCGCGCGATCCGCGAGCGCATTCGCGATAGTGGCGACGATCTGCTGCGAGTCGTGCGCGACGAGGCCGAGCGAACCGCACTGGCGATGCCAGCAGCGGCGGCGCCTGCATTAGCGGCGGCAGCCGCAGCTGCGCCCGACGCCCAACCCGCCTATGCGTTGCACGCTGATGCGCAAGCGTTGATTCTCGAGCATGAGGGTGTGAACCAGCCCGGCAAATGGCCAGGAGGGCGCTCCGGCATCACCTTGGGCTACGGGTACGATCTGGGTTATCGCACGCGCGATCAATTCGAAAGCGCCTGGTCGCCGCATCTGGCGGTTGCCGATCTGCAGCGACTGACCGTGGCAATCGGACGCGTGGGCGCAGATGCGCAAGCGCTGGCGCCGTTGTTGAAGTCCATTCGCGTCAGTCAATCGGCATCGTTGGCGGTCTTCGTGGAGGTCATGGTCGATGCGGCGTGGAGCGATACCTTGCGCGCATTCCCGAAAGCGCTTGCGTTGCCATCGCGCGCGCAAGGAGCGTTGTTGTCGCTGGTCTTGAACCGCGGCGCATCGCTGGTCGACAAAGCTGGCGAAGACCGACGGCGCGAAATGCGCGATATCCGCGCGCTATGCGATTCCGACATGGACGCCGCAGAACGCCTGCGAAAAATCGCTGAACAGCTGCGGTCCATGAAGCGCATTTGGCAAGGGCAAGGTCTGAATGGCCTGTTGCGGCGGCGCGAGGACGAAGCGCGCCTCGTCGAGCGCGCAATCGCTGATCTTTGATCGAGGAGTTCTCGATGAACGCACGCGTTGTTGCTTACGCCGGGGCCAATCCGGTTCGTTACGTGTATGAGCCGTTGGGGCCAGCGATGGTGCCGATCAATGGCGCGCCGGCGGTTTTGAAGGATCTGCGACGAATCGAGTTTTATGCGGGTTCGTTATCGCCAACCCTGGTCATCGAGCCGTACTTCGGTAAGCCAGGCGTTTTCGATTCGGTGCTGGAAATCGTAGCCGGTTCGATTCGAATGCGGCTCTGGTGGTTACTCAGGTTTGCGCGAGACGCTGACGGGCATCCGCTGCTCGCGACGATCGGTCGAACAAACGAAAACGCCAGCACCATCGTTTCTGCAGCGAGCCTGGCCAATTGCGACGCTTTGGCGGGCGCCTTGGGCTTAACGAGGGGCCTGGGTGCGGAATGGACAGGTGAACCGTGCGCGGTTCGTCGTCCCGCCGGCGGCGTGTTGCGCCGCCTGGCGCCCGCCTGCGTCGGCGCCGACGCCTTCCAACGAGGTTCGTTGAGCAATGCCGAATGGCAGTCGGTGGACAACTACGAACTGACCCAAGTTCAGCCGCTGGCTCGATCCATTTTCAACGAAGACGGCAGCAAGGCGCTGTTGCTCGGCGTGCAAGCTCTCTCGCCGCTGCCAATTCCAGCTCCATTTTCGGCAGGCATTTTCGATCGCTTCGACCGCGTGCGCACGCTGACGAGTCCTACATTAACGCAACTGCAGTCGTCGGATGTTCTCGGTTACCGCGAAACGCGATTGGGACTCGCGAGCGAATGGATCGAGTTCGAATGCGCGCCGGATGCTGCGGAGATCGCGGCGCAAACGGTCGTTGCGCCGCTTTCGCTGGCGCTCAATGCCCTGCGTGGATCGAGTGGCTTGTCATGTTTGACGGCGCTGCAGCACACGGCCACGCGTCTACGCTGGCGCTGCCGACCCCAGCGGCGGCTCAGCCTGATCGACACGGTGGCCGATGGGGAGTTCGAATGCGAACCTGGATTTGCGCTGCGTCAACCGTATCTCGGCAATAAACTAAGTCGTGAACCGGGCGAGTTCCGGTTGATTCGAACCCATGCGGGAACGCCGTTGTCGTATCTGGGACGAATTGCCGATCCGAATGAGAACTTCGCTCCGAACGATCTGCTTGAGGCATCGCCTCAGGCAGAGCTGCGCAAACTGGCCTCCGATAGCGACTTTGGCGCGGAATCGCCGACCCTGCACCTGGCGATCAAGGCGCTCGCTTTGACCAAGCAAAGCGTGCGCATCGGAAGCCTGGATGTTCGCTTGGGGTTGAGTCTGCCGGACGACAAGGGCGCGCTGGCGATTGCGCGACTTGATATCTCCGGCTATCGCATCGGGGCGCTGTCCGATCGGGCTCTGGCGCTGCGCAGCGGGAAAGTCGCGCTATTCAACTGGCCGGTGCTCGCACTGACGCCCGGCACATCCGATCCTTTGCCAGGTCAAGATCAGGCCGGCGCGGCGGTCGAGGATCCCGTTCTATTGTTTCCGACCGCACCAACAGCCGACGATCGCATCATTGCGTTGCTGCAGGTGCGAGAGTTGTGGGAACAGGGAAAGGACCGCAGCTTCGAGTTGTCGTTGACGCCATTTGGGGCGTCCTCAGCGCCTGCGACGCCAATGGTGGTGATCGATCCGTTGCGGTTTTTTGTTGCGGAGTTGCCCAAGGCGGAACTTTTAGGCGGCAAAAGCGGCCGCGTCGATGGCGAGCTGGCCTACTACAGCGAAAGCAGCGAAGGCCCGCGTTGGCGAGTCGTCTGGGATGACGGAAAGCTGGCCAGACGACTGCGGCTGCCGCCGCAGGTACTCGGCGAGACGATGGAAAAAGGTGGGACGCCGCCGAGCTTGCCACCAGGCGAGTTGGCCGACTTTCGCCTCAGTCCACCGGCCGACCTGGAATTGAGCGTTGGCGCCAACCAGAACCTCCAGGATGCACTGTGGAACTGGCGGCAGGTGTTTGGCTACCCAGGTCAGCGTTCGCCGGGCGCGGGCGTGGTTTCGACTCGCTTCGAGTTGCTTTACGGCCTTGAAGCCAACATCGACGGGTCCGCAACGCCGAGCACCGTGCGTTGGGTGGAAACGTTCGCGCGGCGCGGCGATTTCAGTCCGGCGATCGATGTGGCGCTCGTCGAGGGCGGCGCGATTCGCGATCCGCGCCGTGTCGCCCGTCAGAGGAGGGCGACACGTTGGGCCGCCACTCGATCCGCACTTGCCAGACGTCCGGCCGCACTCGAACTCGGCATCGACGGCGCGCGTCCGGCTGTCGGCGAAACCATGCCGCGCGCTGTGCTTGAGCGTGGCGTGAGTTTCGCTTTGCGTTCGTCGGCCGACTTGGCCTATCCGGTTGTGCCCCGCCCACCAGGAAGCGCAGCTCCGAACGGCCAGTTGAAGGGTGGCTTCGCCTGGGCGTTCGAGAGTCGTGCTGTGTACGAGGAGGTCTGGTCGAGGCCGACATCGACATCCGGGTCGCTCGCCGAGCCAGTCCTGACGGCGCTCGGTGGTTACGGCGAATTCAAAGCGGGGTTCGCCAACGACAAGTCCATCATTCGCGGGCGAACCTCGCTGGGTCGCAGTGAGATCGTTGCGATCGAGCGCATCGGTCGAATTGCTGTTTACTGGCACCGCGCCAAACATGTGATCGTCTATGAGCGCTCGACGTTGCCCAGCGAACAGATGCGCTGCGAGCAGCCGCGGCATGGCGGTCGCCCCTTGCTGCGCAAGGTCGATGAGTACATCGAAATCCTGCAGCCGGAACGTCGCTATCCAGAGGACCGAAACGCCGATCGGCGCAGCGTTGGAATGTTGCAAGGAGTGCGCTTCAAATCGACGCGCATCAAGGTGCTGAGCCGCTGGGGGCAGGAGGATGCCCAGGGCGTACTGATCCCGTTATGGAACCGAAACTCCGATCCACGGATTTACCCAAAACCCGCGATCGACGCGCTGCTGGCGGGGCAAGCAGCCGCCGATCGGCCCGAGGTTTCGGCAGCGTTCGCGGAGCCTGAATTTCTGTACTTTTTCAGCGCCACGGATCCGGCGCTCGGTGCCGATACCGATGCTTGGCCCGCATTCCCGGAGATCGACTACGTCGATCGACCTGAGCCCGTGCCGGATGCGCTGCCGCCGCTGGGCGAGGATGGCGATCAGTCGCTGCCAGATGCCACCCTCGTGCCGCCCGGATTCGAGCGCGTCACGCACCGCATCGACGCGGGCGAGGCTGCGAATCTACTCGCCGAACGTGGAGGCGAGAACCTCGGCGCGCAACTTCAGGCGCTGACACTGATGCGTGGTCGCGCCAGACCCGTGATCGGCACCCTGCCGGAGGCGTTCGCTACACTTGGCGCGACGACCGAGCTGATGCAGCAGGCGCGCGCGCTGGCAGATCAAGTTGCGCGGTTAGCGGCGGCTGGCATACCTGCCGGCCTGACCGCGCTCTCATCACAGAAGGCCGGACTCATCACCGCCGCACAGGGCGCAATCGATCGAGCCAACAGGGCGCGCGCTGAATTGAAGCGCATCGCTGCTCTGCCTGGGGCGCAATCCCTCTGCGCGCCACTCAAACGTCAGTGCATGACGTATCTGGATCGGCAACGACTGGTCTTGCGACAGCAGATCGCCAGCCGTATCGACGCTGTGTTTGCCGTCTTCGATGGGCAAGCGAACATTGCTCTTCCGGCGGCGACAGCGGAGGTTCGACAGGCCATCGAACAACTGAAACTGCAGCGCCAGGCGCAGTTGCAGGAACCGCTTGAGCGCGCCGTGGGCAATGGTCTCGAAGCGATCGAATCGATGCTCGGACAAGCCGTTGGGGCGCTGGGCCAGCTGCGTGCGCCGATCAAGACCACTTACGATGAAGGTGCTGCTTCGATCCGCGCTGCCATCGGAAATAACGCGCTCCTGGCAGCACGAATAAGAGACTTTCAGGCCGTGCTCGACCAGCGCCTGATCGCACTGGTGGAAGCGTTGCCGAATCCGCCGCCGCTGGCGCATCGGGCTATCGCTGCAATACGCGAGGCATCGGTGGCGGTGCGACGATTAGTCGATCGTCTGGAAGCCACGTTACCTGCAGCCGAGATCGAGCAGATCCTGGCCGATGGAGAGCGCCAACTGTTTGGACCGAAGGGGCTTTTCGAGTCGGCTGCCGCTGCTGCATCGCGCGTGCGCGACATCGGAATCGGATGGTTGAGCGCTGCGGCGGCGCCGGGATTTGCGCTGAGCGATTGGAGCCGCGATGCGCTCTCGCAAATTGAGCGGGAAGTGAATTCGGTCGCCGAAGATGGCGTGGTCCAATTAGCGCGACTTCGCGATGCGCTGGATGCTGCGACGTCATCCCTGCTGTCGGCGATCGATGCAGCGTTTGCGGCGGGCGGCGCCGACTTTTCGAATCGAATCGAACAATTGTGCAAAGACTTCGCGCAGCTCGTGGCGCCCGATCTCGTAACCGCTGCCGACACCTGGTTGGATGGAGCGCTCGCGAATGCGAAGGCGCAGATCGAAGCACTCAAGCTTGACGGCCCGATTGCCGATCTGGAGCAGCTCGCCAAACGAACCGAGCGTTGGCTCAAGGACCAAGTGCAGGGCCTGCGCCAACTGGGCGATGGTGCCGAACATTTCCTCAAGCGCCTGGGATCGGCACCGAGCTTTGCTGACCCGGACGGCACGCTCAAATTGATTCGCGCTGTGGGTGCGGGCCCGCTACTGCCGCAAATGCGATTCAACCGTGAGCGCATCGCCTACTTCTTCGACGATACGCGCAACGCGATCAAGACCAGCCCGATGGCGGCACTGATCAATCGCGTCGGCAGCGACCTGAAAGCCTTCGGTGTGCGCCTGCCGACGGACGAGCTGGCCGATCAGCTGATCCCCAAAGGTCTGAAAGGGATTGATCTGGACAGAATCCTGCCCGACTTCGCTGGCGTGCGCGACGTCTTCAAGGCGGTAAAGCTGCCCGACATCCTGCCCGAAGACATGGTCGTCAAGCACGGCTTCGACAAGGAGTCGCAGAGTGCGTGGCTGGATGCGTCGATCGACATCGAGCTGGCCGATGCTGGCGAGGTGTTCAAGATCAGTCCGCTCAGATTGCTACTGCTGCAGAAAGCGCGATTTCAGGCCCGATCTCAGTTGCGGGTTGGCCTGGATGGCAACCTGCAGAAGACGGTATCGGCATCGATTACCGCCGACTGGCAGCTTGAAATCAGCGGGCAAGCGCTGGTCACGTTCCGCAAGACCGCGTTGCGCCTCGACGATGGCCGCCTGCGCTTCGAGCTGAAGCCTGGCAACATCGAACTGAACCAGCTGATCGCATGGATGGGCGATGCGGTTCGCGCTTTCGGCAGCGAGGACGACGGTTTGCGGTTGGAGCTGGTCACCGACGGCGGCCGACCGGTGGGTTTGCGTGCCCTGCTGGATTTGCCTATTCCAGCGTCTGGCGCTGGCGCCGTCAGCATCGTCGGATTGGCGCTCGGCGCTCGATTCGAATTGCGCGTGCACCCGAACTTTACCATCGGCATCGGCTTGAATTTAGCGCGCGAGTCGATGCCGTTCGCGATCTTCATCGCCTTCTTGGGAGGCGGTGGCTGGCTCGAAGCCGATATCGACTATGAGCCAAGTAGCGGCGCACTGACCAGCACCGTTTCGCTCGGCATCAGCGCCGGCGCGGGCGCGGCGTTGAATCTAGGACCCATGCGCGGTTCGGTCGTGCTGCTGCTCAGCGTGCGCGGCAGCTATCGCACCGGCGCCGGCGGAGGTTTGACACTGGCGCTGAGTCTGCTGCTTCGCGGCCACGCCACTGTGTGGGGCTGGCTGCATATCGATGTCGCCGTGATGCTGGCGTTGACTTACCGAAGCGATCGCTCGCTTGTAGGCACGGGAACCATCAGCGTTACGGTGCGCATTTCGCGGTTCTTCAAAGTGCGTTTCAGGACGAGCGTCAGCTACACATTCGCCAAGGGCAGCGGCGCCAAGTCGCTGTCGAAGTCAGAGGCGCAGGCCAAATTGGCGCGCGCGGCATAGGAGCTCGGGCAATGGAAATCGAAATCACCACCGATGTTGCACGTGTACCCGATCTCGATCGCGATGGCGATTTGGGCTTTGCCGTATTTGTTGGCGTGCAGGCGACGAGCGCGGCGGACGATGCGCATTGGCGCGCAGCGGCGGCGCTGGGAATCGAAGCCATTGAGATTTTCGCGCCATGGCGCTTTCAGAATTTGTCGCTGGCTTTGGCAGCCCCAGACGCGGTGCCAGTAACGGTTGCGATCTTGCCGGATCCCGCGATCGCCAACGCGGCTGCCATTCGCCAGCAACTGGAAGCGCTGCTCGTCGGTCGAGGGCAGTTGGCCAACACGACCTATGCACTCACCGCTACCGGCGATGAGGAGGACAACGAACGGTTCGCAGTTCCCCGATTCCTGGCCGGCCTTGCGACGCAACCAGCGCCCTTCAATCGCGCTGTGTATCGAGCGGTGTTATTGACGCGCGCCTCCGTTCCCGAGGGCGGCCATGTCGCCAGCATTGCGTTCTCACTGGGGAGCGTTGTGGTCGACCATCCCACCGGGAACGGCGACGACGCGAGCGCCGACGGCACGATTGCGCGCCGATGGAATCTGGGCGCGGCGTTTGGCGGAGCGAATCTCTACTTGCGCTCGCGAGTGAACTCGCCGCAGGCACACGCGTGGGTGAAACCGTCGATGGACCATGTCTCGCGGTATTCGCGGCAGCTCGATTCAGGTCATGGCAGGGATCCGTACAACGACGTTGCTCCCACAGCAGGGCCGATTTATGTCAGCGCAGAAGCGAACGATCAGCTCGCAGAGGATTGTGCCGGTGCGTTGCTGTTCATGCGCACCCTGTCGGGCAATGCGCGCCCATGGCGTTGCCTGAGCGAGGCAGTGAGCCACAACGTGCGTTGCCTGGCGCCCTCACCGCTCGCCAGCACCACGGTCAGCGGCAACGGCAATAGTCATACTTTTCAAGGAATCGAAATCCCCTACGACGGCGACAGCTTGTTCATCGGCAGCCGTTTTGTAGGCGAGAGTTTGGCCCAGGCATCGGATCGCGACGCGTTGCTGCCATTGACCGATTCGGACTCGCGCTGGAGTTACGAGCCGACCTTAGGATTCGGCTTCGACGTCGAAGCGGCCGTTCTGTTGGTCGGCAACTCAGGCGTACTGCCTGTCGGTTTGCAGCAGCGCGATGATCCGACGGCGTTGCGCAGCCATGTAGAGGATGGCGGTACGGATTTCGATCCGCCGCATTCGGCGATTGAGGCTCAGCCTTACGTTCGGCGTGCGCCCATGGGTCCGTGCCTGTTGGACAGTGCGCTCGACACCGTAGCGCAGCTGCCGCCGCTGCCAGACAAAGACCCGATTCTGCTCGCTGGCAAGGTAGACATGGCGATTCATGAGCTACCGAATGGCTACTTCGCGAGCACGATCGACCGGGAACCGACGACATCTCTCCTGTTGCTGGACCAGCGCGCGCCCTCGCGCACGCTGGTGTTGCGCGCGCCGACAACGAGCCACCCGGTGCTCGATCGTTGGTTGGCAGCGGATGAGCGCGAAGCAGGCACGACCTTTGGCGCACGGGCCGACTATCGCGTTGCGATGGATCGATTGCGCGACATCGACCTGGAGACACTGTCGTCATCGCAACGCAGTCGACTGCAATTCGCCGATCCTGCAGCGCAGGCGTTGTTGATCGAACTTCATGATGTCGCTGCGGCGCCAAAGCGCTCACATGTGCTCGAGATGGCGCTGACTCGTCCTGAGCAGCACGCCGATTTGCCGGACGATGCAAGCCTGGAGGAACAGACTCGCAACTCGTGGTCGGCGCCGATTGAGTTAGACATCCGCATCGGTGCGGCCTTGAGCCTGTCGGCGATTGGGAAAACTGTCGTCGTGGAAATCCCAGTCGACGCGTTCGCGCAGCTTCGAGTGTACGTGGGTGCCGACCGCGCTCAGTGGTCGAAGCGTTGCGTGCCGGGATTGCAGCCCGGTTACGCACCAACCGGCGCGAGTTCGGCCCGGGTTTGGTTGAGTCCGCGTTCGTTGCGCATCGAAACCGCAAGCAAGCAATTGCCGGCCGCGCAGGACCTGTTGCAGGCTATTTCGCTGAGCGACGATGACGATCAGATCGTTGTCCAATACGCACCACCGAAGGTCGCCAGCGCCAAGAACATTCGCGATATCGATGTGTCGCGGCAACACTGGCGTTGGGACGGGCGTGAAGTCGAAACGCCGCCACGATTGATCCGAACCGGATCGCCGCCGCAGTGGCAGCAAGAGGACTGGAACCGCGCGCCCATGGATGCCGATTCCGCACAGACCAGTGGCGTTCTGTGGGAGACGTCCAACTTTATCGAGCGGCTAGGGCGCTCGCCAGAAAGCGAGCGGTGTCAGGTGCCAGCAGGCGCAACCGCGGTGGTGCTGCGGCGATGGACAAAGTCCCATGCCAATGAAGACGTATTGCGCGCAGCCTTCGTTGCGAGCCACCGATACGGCAAGTTGCTCGGCGTTCCTCCGCTCAACATCGGAAGCAGCGAAGATCGCTATCGCCGCTTGCGCGTGCCGGCGCGGTCCGTTTCGTCGGCCGTCGCGCAACCAACGCTTGGATTGATGCTGCCGCTGTTCGACAACGTCGGCGACAGTTCTGTCGCTGGGGATGTATTGGTGGTGCTCCAGGAGACCTGGTACCAGCGCGGTCTTGCCGAACAGCTGCAAGTCGAGGTGCAGCCGATTGTTCGAGACCTGTGCCGCGTCGATGCGACAGATACGCCGAATTGTGCGCCCGGCGGGAGCGAATCGGTCTGCGAAGACATTGAGCGTGTTGTGCGCGCGGAAATGGGTCCGGATCCGGTGTTGTCGTCAGATGCGAATATCGAGGATGGCGATTTGCCCGCACTCCAATGCTCGGGTCCGTTCGGCCTGACGTTCGACGGCGAGATTCGCACGCGGCGACAGGTGGGAACGACGTTTACCGTCAGCGGCGGGCGAGCGTTCGACTTTGCCAGGCTTCGCTTTCGCCGCGCGCTCGAACCTGCCGCGTATGCCGACTATAGGCTCGCCAGGCCAGTGTCGCCGCGCACATTGAGTGCCGATGAATTGCTGGCATTCGCCCAGGACGGGCAACTCGTGGTCGATGTCTCGCTGAGCGCTCCGGATATCACCTGGATGCCTCTCACCTTAACGCTAGACGCGATGCAGATCGCCATCACGTGGGACGGAACACGTCCCGCAGTTACCGTTGACGGTAGCCGCGTCAAGGCCTTGACGAGGAATGCGTCGCCGGCGCGAGGTTATCGGTTGACGTTGGTTCGGCAGTTCGAAAAGCGTGATGACGGCTTGCCGGGCGTCTGGAGCCTGCGATTCGAAGCGCTGCACGATTCCGCGTTCGAGACCATCTTGAGCTACGACTTCGAGCGCGCTGCTGGTATCGCGAACTTAACGGTTGGCTGCACAGCCATTGCGGGCATGGAGTGGACGGTTATTGCGGCTCCTCGCTATTCGCGTTGGACCGAGGGTCGCTGGATACAATTCTGGCCGCAACGCAATCGGTTGACGCCTGACGCTGCCCCGCTCAAGCTGATTGGGATGCCGCTACGTCTGGCTCGCAACGCCGCGGGCGCGTGGCAGTTGGTTGACGCTGATGGCGTTGCGATTCGGCATGAATTAACGCCGGAGCCACAAGCGCCGATCGGACCTGGCAGCGCACGGCTGTTCCATTGGCTTCTGGTTACCCGTCGAGTACGAAGTGGAGCCGGAGCGGTCCCTAGCGAGTTGCCCAAATCGATCTTGGGTGTCGCCAATGCCACCGACTTTCGCGAAGTGGACGGAGCGGAGCCGTTGGCCGCCGACGAGACCGACTTGATAGCCCGGGTACTGCTCGTGCAGCGCAGTCCAAATGCACCGGTGACCGGAAATCTCTGGCAGCGCCTGTTTCCCCAGCCCGACGCGACGGGTCAGGCCCGCGACGCGCAGCTCCGGATTGTGGGAATCAGCCCCGGAGTGCCGCCGTGAGCGATAAGGCGCCGGGAGAGCGTCCAGATGCTCGAATCGGCTGGGCTCAGGTCAGCGATCAATCGCTAAAGGTAATCTCGAGATTTGGATCGCAGAAATCGTAGCGCGCCACGGTAGACCAAGTGTTGCTGGCGAAGCGCGCGCGCAGCGACCAGTGGCAGCCGGCGCCATAGGTGGACTCGTCCCAGACCAGGGTCATCGTATTGCCGGAATCGATGCCGCGGCCGATATCGAAGTCGAGCCAGTTGCGGCCATCCTCGCTGGCTTGAAGTCGGATCAAGCGATATTCGGAATCGTTGACCACATCGAAGGTGAATTCGTCGGCGTGGCCCATCGGGCTGGCGATCAGCGCGGCTAGGGCAATGATGGAATAGCGCATGGCTTCGCTCCTGACGATTAGAGGGTGCGCCAAGAAATACAGCGCGGCCTCTTCGATCAGGCTGGGCATGACGCGTGCTGCAACAACGTCAACAACACTCGCAACCGAATCGACATCGCGCCTGAGCGTTTGCCAATGGTAGTGTGTCGCGCCTCCCGGATACGTGCGCGCCCATGTCGTCGACCAGCCAATTCGCGCTCCTGACCGAACGACGCTTCCTGCCGTTTTTTCTGGCGCAAGGGTTGACGGCGTTCAACGACAACGTCTTCAAACAAGGCTTTGTTGCGCTGGTGGTATTTGTGGGCGCTGTGGAGGTGGGCATCAGCGATGCGAATTTCTCGCTGCTCGCCGGGGCGCTATTTATCCTGCCGTTCTTCTTGTTTTCAGCGCTCGGCGGGCAACTCGCCGATAAATACGACAAGGCGCGGGTGGCACGCTGGGTGAAGTTTCTGGAAGTGCTTTTGATGACACTGGCGTGCGCCGGATTCCTACTGAAGAGCGCGCCGATACTGCTCGGCGTGCTGTTCCTGCTGGGCCTGCAGGCGACGCTGTTCGGGCCGCTCAAGTACGGCATCTTGCCGCAGGTTCTCGATGGCGAAGAGCTGACCGGCGGCAATGGCCTCGTCGAGAGCGCAACGATGGTGGCGATTCTCCTGGGCACGCTCCTGGGCACGTGGCTGGTGGGTTTGCCGGAGAACAGTTTGTTGCTGATCTCGGCCACGGTGCTGGGCTTCTCCCTGGCCGGCTGGCTGGCGAGCTTGTTCATGCCGGCACTTGCGCCGGTCGATCCGGGGTTGAAGCTCAACTTCAATCCGTTGACCGAGACCTGGCGCAGCTTGAAGTTTCTGGCGAGCAATCGCACCGTGTTCTTGAGCTGCCTGGGCATCAGCTGGTTCTGGTTCTTCGCGTCGATGTACTTTCTGATCCTGCCGGTCTACGTGCGCGACGTTATCGGAGGATCGACAGCGGTTTACACGCTGCTGCTCGCGGTGTTCTCGATCGGCACTGGCGTTGGCGCTTTGTTGTGCGAGCTGTTGTCGCGCCGCAAAGTCGAGATCGGTCTGGTGCCGTTTGGCGCGATCGGCATGACTTTGTTTGGGCTCGATATCTATTTCGCTTTGCCAGCCGCGAGCGGCAACGCGGGCTTGACGATGGCCGGCTATCTGACCACCGATTACGGCTGGCGGCTGACCATCGACCTGGTGTTGATGGCGGTGTTCTCAGGCTTCTTCATCGTGCCGCTGTTTGCGCTGATTCAGCAGCGCAGCGATCCGTCCCGGCGTTCGCGCGTGATCGGCGCCAACAACATCTTGAATGCCGTGTTTATGGTCGCCGCATCGCTGGTGGGCTTCGCGCTGTCGAGCGGTTTTGGTTTGACGCTGCCGCAGGTTCTGCTCGTCACCGCGCTGCTCAACGCCATCGTGGCGATTTACATTTTTACGCTGGTGCCGGAATTCTTGCTGCGCTTTATCGCGTGGATTCTGATCAACGTGCTGTATCGCGTGCGCATTCGCGGCATCAATGAGATCCCCGATGAAGGTCCGGCGCTGCTGGTGTGCAACCACATCTCCTACGTGGATGCGTTGGTGGTATTGGGCTCTGTGCCGCGCCCGGTGCGCTTTGTCATGTACTACAAAATCTTCGATATGCCGATCGCCAAGCAGGTGTTTCGCTGGGCCAAGGCCATCCCAATCGCCGGCGCAAAAGAGGATCCGGCGATCATGACGCGCGCATTCGATGAGGTATCTCGTGAACTCAAGGACGGCAACGTCGTCTGCATCTTCCCCGAAGGCGGCCTCACGCGCGATGGCGAAATCGCACGATTCCGGCCGGGCGTTGAAAAGATTCTGGAGCGCGACCCGGTGCCGGTGATTCCGATGGCGCTGCAGGGACTTTGGGGCAGCTTGTTTTCGCGTCGCGATGCTGCAGAGAAGCGCATCAAGATTCCGCGCCGTTTCTACTCGCGGGTGGGCTTGGTGATCGGCAAAGCCCGCGGACCGGACGCACAGGCGGAGGAGCTGGAGGCGGACGTACGCGCGCTGCGGGGCGATCTGGCGTGATCCGAACCGAGCAACTGTTGCTAAGGCGCGCGCGCCCGGAGGATCTGCCCGGTATGCATGCCGTGCTCAGCGACCCAGTAGCGATGCGCTATTGGGCGACACCGCCTCACACCGACATCGAGCAGACGCGGGAGTGGGTGCAGGCGATGGTCGATGCCGACCCAGCAGTATGCGACGACTTCATCGTCGAACTCGATGGGGAGGTCATCGGCAAAGCCGGCTGCTGGCGCTTGCCGGAAATCGGTTTCATATTGCGCAGCGATCATTGGCGGCGCGGCTTTGCGTTCGAGGCATTGAGCGCGGTGATTGCTCATGTGTTCGCCAATCACGCAATCGAAGCAATTACAGCCGACGTCGATCCACGCAACGATGGTTCGCTCGGTGTGTTGCGTAAACTCGGTTTCACCGAAACCCACCGCGCCCCGCGCACCTGGCTGGTGGGCGGGGAGTGGTGCGATAGCGTGTACCTGCGATTGGCGCGCTTCGCCGCTGATCGTTTCTGACCCAGCGCGACGTTGGGTTGCGCGGTCATTTGCCGTTGCGTCTGGTTGCTTTGGTACGCGGACCCACGGTCCGCAGCTTTGCTGTTGCTCAGGCTGATCGATGTGAATCACGCGCAGCTCGTGAACTCAGCCCCTTCGGGGCTTTGAGCTTTGCGCGTCGAGATCGGGTGCGGCGACGTGTTCGATGCATTCTTGCAGTGCTCGGGTCATGCGGCGCAATGCGGCGTTCCTTCAGAACGCGGTCATCGCTACTGGTCGCGACCCAGGGCGTTGCCATGGGCTGGTATGCGTTGCGCCGTTGGGGCAGTCGGCCATGTTTTTCAACGCATCCAATTCCAAAACGTAACGTCTGAAAAGCCACGCTGCGCGTGCAGCGGGGGAAGTCTCCCCCGCACCCCCTCAAGAGTTCAGAGCTTCAGATGATCAGAGATCAGAGGGATCAGAGATCAGAGGGTCTAAACAGGGGAAGGACGCAACACCACACGGAAACCCACGCTGAAGTTGCGATAGTACGGGCGAAGCCCGTCGCGAGCCGCACAGCGCGCGTAGTCTCGACGATCGAGCCACGAGCCGCCGCGCAGAACCCTGAGTACATTGCTTCCCGCATCAAGATTTTCGCGACGGGCATCGTTGACATCGTACGGATAATTGAAGTCTGGGCGTGCCCATTCGACGCCCCACAAGCTGCGCGTCCATTCCCAAACGTTGCCGCTCATCTCTTCGCAGCCATAGACACTGGCACCACGGGGCCAGCAGCCGACGGCGCTGGTCGAGCCGATCATCGATTCGACGTTGGCGGATTGTGCGTCGAAATCCTCGCCCCAGGGATAGCCGCGAGTTGGGTGTGGGTTGTGCACCAATGAAGATTTTCCTGATCGATCAGGTTTGCATCGAGCGCGCGGCGAAGTTGTTCGATGCGGCTTTGCAGTGCTTGGGTCACGCGATCAACCGCTCCGTCGACCGGTGTAGCCATCCAGAATACGGCGCATCGACGACGGTTGCTCGTCGTCGAATCTCGCAAATTCTCACACTCGGTTTGCGCCGGCCAAAGCGACGCTAGCGCGTGCCAAAATCGGGGCCAACTTCACTAGGGGCCTTCGACCGATGGTCATCAAGAAGATCTTTCTCGCTTCATCGGCAGAGCTGAAAGCAGATCGCGATGCCTTCGAAGTTGCCGTTTGCCGGAAGAACAAAGAATGGATTAAGCGAGATGTCTTCCTCGAAGTCGTCATGTGGGAAGACTTCCTCGATGTGATGTCCAGGACGCGCCTGCAGGATGAGTACAACCGCGCCGTTCGCGAGTGCGATTTGTTTGTGATGTTGTTCTGGACCAAAGTCGGCAAATACACCACCGAAGAATTCGAGGCCGCGTTCAAGCAGTTCCAGGCGACACAGAAGCCGTTCTTGCTCATCTATTTGAAAGACGCGCCGATCCAGAGCGGCAGCATCGACGAGGACGACTTGATGAGCCTGCTGGCGTTCAAGAAAAAGCTCAACTCGCTGGGTCATTTCCCAACCCACTACGAGAACAAGGATCGGTTGGAAAACCACTTCAACCAGCAACTCGAAAAACTGGCGGCCAACGGGTTCGTCGAGTTCAAGCGCGATCCCTCGCCCGCGCCCACCCGGGCGCGGGCAGGTTTCAAGGCCAAAAACACCGGAAGCGGCGGCGGCCGGCAATGACTCAACTGCGGTCGGCAATCGGGGCGTGATAGTTCGCGGCGACAACCACGGCGACATCAACACGGGGACGCAAGTCAACCTCAGTAGCAAACCCCGGCGCGAAACCGACTGAGCGCGGCTATGTCGAACGAGGAGATTGCAGCATTCAAGAAACGAATCGCCAGCTTTGCTGTTGCTTCTGGTACGCGGACCCACGGCCCGCAGCTTTGCTGTTGCTTCTGGTACGCGGACCCACGGCCCGCAGCTTTGCTGTTGCTTCTGGTACGCGGACCCATGGCCCGCAGCTTCGCTGTTGCTTCTGGTACGCGGACCCATGGTCCGCAGCTTTGCGGCGTTCCTTCAGAACGCGGTCATCGCTTCTGGTCGCGACCCAGGGCCTTGCCCTGGGCTGGTATGCGTTGCCCCGTTGGGGCATTCGGCCATGCTTCGTCGAACATGGGTGGCGATCTGGTGATCAGGCACACCTGACCCAGGGCGTTGCCCTGGGCTCGTATGCATTGCCCCGTTGGGGCATTCGGTCTGCTTCGTCGAAACATGTGACACGGCGCGACGTTGGGTTGCGCGGGTGGGATGCCGGAGGGACGGTTATTTCATCCCCACCTCGCTGCCGTTTTTGTAGATCGCGGCGATATTGCGCGTGGCGGTGATATCCGCCGTCGGATCGCCATTGACGAGCAGGATGTCCGCGCGCAAACCCGGTGCGATCTGGCCTCGGTCGGTGAGCGAAAATGCGGCGGCGGGTGCGCTGGTCGCGGCAGCCAGGGCCGCTTCGTTGCTAAGCCCCGCTTTGACCAGTTGCGCCATCTCCTCATGGATGCTGGCGCCGTGCGCGGTGCCGGGATTGGGTGCATCGCTGCCGGCCAGAATCGGCACGCCTGCGGCATGCAGCAGGCGCACGTTTTCTCGCGACCGTTCGATGAGTTCGGGGTACTTTGCGCCGCTCTTGTTGAAGCGGGCGTTCAGCGTTTGCAGTTGTTCGGGCGTCAAGCGCGGGGCGAGTACGGCGTCGGTCGCTACGCTGGGCGATTCGCCGGCCATGCCTGCGATCACGGTGAGGGTGGGCGTGATGAAGAACGGGCGGCTGCTTGCCGCCGCCGTAAACTCCGGTGTGGTCACTTCGTCCTGAAAAATGTGCACCAGGCCGTTGGCGCCAGCGTCGAACACCATTTGCGCGCTGGATAGCTTGGACACATGCACCACCGCCATCAGCTCGTTCGCGTGGGCGGCCTCGACGAGTGCGCGAACGCTGGCCTCTGCGAGCGTCGGCCAGCGCTCGCTGGTGCGGTAGGCGCTCAAGTCTTCGACGACGATCTTGATGTAATCGGAGTTTTCGCGCTTGCGATCCGCAACCCACGACGCGGCGGCTTCGGCGCTATCGACGGTTGGGATTTGCATGCCGAACTGCGTGCCGTGGCCGCCGCTGACGGTGGCCAGTGTGCCGGCGGAGAAGAAGTCGGCGCGATGGGTCGGCGTCAGTGCCAGCCGCTGTTCGCGCGCACCACTCAGCTGTTCGCTGGCCGAAAACATATCGAGCATCGAAGTGACGCCAAAGCGCAATGCGTCTTCGCGCGCACTTCCCCAGGTATGCACATGGCTGTCGATCAGGCCGGGCAGGGCGGTTTTGCCGGTGCCATCGATACGCTTGACGGCGGAGGGAGCCGACACCTCGCCGACCGCAACGATCAAGCCATCGCGCACATGGATTGAGGCTTTGGGCAGCGTCGTGCGACCGTCGAATACGCGTGCATTTTCGATCACAAATTCGCGCGGAGCGGACTCGGCGACTGCCGTGCGCGGCGGGCGCGGCATGGCGGCGCGCTCGAAGGTGGCGAGTACGTAGACCAGGATCAAGGCCAGGACGACGGCCAGGATGCGCAGTGCGATATTGCTCATGAAGTATTTTCCTTTTTTCGTTTCTGCGGTCTTTTGCAAGGCTTGGGCAAGTCTCTTTTCCGGGCATAGTGCCGGCTGCAGCGTCCGCCCTCCCTAACCCTCCCCCGCCAGCGGGGGAGGGGACGCGCCTGACAATGTTGCGACTTGGGTCAGTCGACCAGCCGATGGCATGGCAGCGAAGGACTGAGCCACTTTTTCGCTTCTGCGGCTTAGTCCCGGCTGCAGCGTCCACCCTCTCCCTATCCCTCCCCCGCCAGCGGGGGAGGGGACGCGCCTGGCAATGTTGCGACTTGGGTCAGTCGACCAGCCGATGGCATGGCAGCGAAGGTCTGGGCCACACAACCGGACTACAACCGACAACCAAGAACCGACAACCAAGAACTAAGAACCAAGAACCAAGAACCAAGAACCAAGAACCAAAAAGCTAAGCCCCACGCCGCAGGTTCAAAGTGGCCAGGACCAGGAACAGCGCGGACATCAGCAGCAACACCAGCGTATGCATCATCATCGGCACGTTTTTAACTTGCCCGACAACACCCAGGGACATCTGCGCCAGATGCCACGCCGGCCATACCACCGCGAGCTTTTGCATGAACTCAGGGAATACGAACAACGGCATCCATAACCCTGAGAGCACCGCCATCGGCAGGTACACGAGATTGACGATCGCCACCGCGGCCTGTCCGCCGACCATCGATCCGATCCATAGACCCAGTGCGCAGAATGGCAGCACGCCGATCAACAAAACGGCGCACAGGTGCAGCCACTCGGCAAGCCTGATGTCGACATCGCCGAACACGATTCCGACGAACGACAGCAGGCTGTAAATGATCAGCGCGAAAACCAGGCTCATGACAATCTTGGCGAAAAAGTATGCCGAAATCGGCATTGGCGAGACACGCTTGAGGCGCAGCAGACCTTGCTGTTGTTCCATCGCCAGACCCACGCCGAAACCAAACAACGCCGGGCCGATGACGCCGAACACACCATAAGTGGCCAGCAAATAGGTGGCCTTTTGATAGCCACCCCAGTTTCCCGGCAGCATGATCGCGAACAGGGCGTAGAAGACCACTGGAAAGGCCAGACTCGGGATGACGAATGCAGGCTGCCGCAGCGTTTTCAGCAACTCGTAGTACGACTCCCAGAAATGAATGCGCAAGCTCATGGTGCGGCTCCTTGGGTCAGCGACAGAAAGGCATCTTCGAGACTCAGCGCTTCCACGGTGAGATCGCTCAGGTGCGGATCGGCTGCGAGCCATTGCCGCAGCACGTCCTCTACGCGCGGACTTCGCAGCGTGACCCGGCCTTCGGAAAGCGTTACCTCCCCGGCATGCGCAAAGGCGCGCACCGCTTCGATGTGAAGGTTGGTTCGCGCGCCGACTCGTCGGCCTTGCACGCGTGCCTTGATCGCCGCCGGTGTGCCGTCCGCGAGTACACGACCCTTGCCGATGACCACGATTCGATCGGCCAGCGCATCGGCTTCTTCGAGGTAGTGCGTGGTCAACACAATGCTCACGCCGCGCGCCTTGAGTTCGCGGACCACCTGCCAGAATTGCCGACGTGCGCCGACGTCCAGGCCGGTGGTCGGCTCGTCGATCAGCAGCAGTTTCGGGTTGCCCACCAGCGCGATCGCGAACTGCACCCGGCGCTTCTGGCCACCGGATAGCTGATCGAAGCGTCGCGTCGCCAGCTCGGTCAATCCGGATATCGCCAGCGTTTCATCGACGGCGAGCGGCGCGTCGAAGTATTGGGCCTGCTGATGGACCAATTCGCCAACCTTCAGCTTCTCCGGCAACTCCGCTTCCTGCAGCATCACGCCCAGGCGCTTGCGTTGCGCGGGCAGCGTCGGGTCGCCGCCGAACAGTTCGACAGTCCCTTCGTCGGCCTTCAATTGGCCAGTCAACAGCGACAGCGCCGTTGTCTTGCCTGCACCATTGACACCGAGCAGCGACAACAACTCGCCGCCGCGAATCTCAAGATCGATCCGCGTCACCGCGGTGATCGCGCCGTAACGTTTGGTCACTCCGCGCAGCGCCGCCAATGCCTGCGATGCCATGTCTGCCTCCGATCACTGTCAATGGGTTCAGTCTGGCGATAGCCACGGAGTGGTCGCAGTGTGGCCCGTCAGCTGTTGCACCTGACAACTGTCACGAAACCTGGCCAATTGGAATGGAACGCGTCGATAAACGTATGGCACCCGCAAGCCCAGAAGCCCGTTCTTGGAGCTCATGCGATCGAGCCCTTCACTCAGAGCGCGTATCCTCAGCCCGTCCCAGTGCGCCAGATGAGTTCTATGGTCGATGTCGCTCAGCACACGACGCAGTTCCTGCTGCTCCGCTCGCGCGCTGGCGACTCGGGGGCGCGTGCTGCTCTGGTGGCACGCATCGAGCCGCTGTTGCGACGCTTCGCGCATGGCCGCCTGCCGCAAATGCTGCGCCATGAGCAAGACACTTCCGACCTGGTACAGTTGACCTGGCTGAAAGTACTCAACAAGCTCGACAGCATCGATCTGCAGGAGCCAGGCGATTTTTTCAGCTATCTGCGCACGGTGCTGCTGAACGCGCTGCGCGAGGCGCTGCGCAAGCACGGGCGATCGCAGGTCGATCACGTGGGTACTGATGCGGCAGTCGTATTGCCCGCCGAGAATGTCGCGCCAGACGACTGGTTGGCTTACGAGCAGGCTTTGCAGGCGATGCCCCAGGAACATCGAACGCTGGTGGTCATGCGCTTCGAGTTCGGCATGAGCTTTGCGGAAATCGCCGATGAGTTTGGCGAATCCGCGGACACCATGCGCATGCGCGTCAATCGCGCGATCGCGCGGATTGCAGCGGTTGCCGACGGCAGCTGACGCCGATCGCGTAATACTTGCCGGACCAGTGTACCTTTAAGGACTTCGCAGCCTGAAGTTCGTACTGGCTGGTTTCATCCACCTTTGCGGGCGTCGACGCGCAAGCCGGCACGGCAACGTGCGGTTTGGGTTGTGACGCACACGAGTGACCGCTTACGCCAAGCACTGATCGCCAATGAAACTCCAAGGCCTTAAAGTTCTCGACCTTTCGCTGTTCCTGCCCGGTCCACATCTGACGATGATGCTGGCCGATCATGGTGCGCAGGTCATCAAGATCGAGCCGCCGTCGGGCGAACCGGTGCGCGGCGTGGGGTTGCGGCAGGGCGAGCATTCGGTGTGGTTCCGGAACACGCATCGCGGCAAGCAGAGCGTTGTGCTGAACCTGAAGAACGCCGCCGATCGCGAGGTGCTGCTGGCGCTCAGCGATGAGGCCGATGTGTTTGTCGAAGCGTTTCGCCCCGGCGTGATGGATCGGCTCGGTCTCGGCGCAGACTTGCTGCGCCTTCGTAATCCGCGCCTCGTCGTGTGCTCGATCGCAGCGTTCGGGCAATCAGGACCGCTGAGCGACAAACCGGCGCACGATCTGGCCATCCAGGCGATGAGTGGCGCGGTGAGCGTGAATCTGGGTAGCGATGGTCAGCCGTGCAATCCGAACATGCCGGCCGCCGATATGGCGGCGTCGTTGATGGCGCTGTCCGGCATCTTGATGGCCCTGTATCGTCGCCAGAGCACCGGACGTGGCGATTACATCGATATCTCGATGCAGGATGCGCTGATGGCATGGATGCCAAACGTGACCGGGCCGATCTTTGCCGAGGACCGCGCGCCAGTTCCAACGCACGAGCGTTCCTGGGGTGGCAACGCGTTGTATCGGATTTACGCCTGCAGCGACGGGCGCCATGTCGCGCTCGGCGGCAGCGAGCACAAGTTCGTTGAAGCGCTCGCGCGCGCGCTGGGCGTGTTCGAACTGGCAGTGCTTGCGGAGCACGGACCAGGTCCGCATCAGCAACCGCTGGTGGATGCGATTGCAACCGCGTTTGCGTCGCGCACACTGGCAGAGGTCAGTGCGCTGCTGGAGCCTCTGGATATCTGCTGGGCGCCGGTATTGAACTTACACGAGGCCTGGAAATCCGAACAGGTTCGTGCTCGGCAAATGCGGATCGAAAACGACGGATGCGATCACATTGGCGTGCCGATTCGCTTTCGCGACGAACCGGCCGAGCCCAATTGGCATGTGCCCGGCTTGGACGAGGATGGCAGCCATGTGCGTGCTGCCATTTCGGCTGGGCGAAGCGGATGGGGAGACACAGAGTGATTCGTTCTGTAATTCGATGGCTTCGACCAACAGCCCAAGAGCCCATCGACATCGAAAACCAGGGCAATAAGGCAAGAGGTCACGAGGGTACGTGCAATCTGCTGTGGGTGTCCTCCGAATGCATCGGTGTCGGCCGATCCGAATCAAGAAAACGATACTTGCGGTCGCGCGTGCCCGCGTGCCCTCGCGCCCTCGTGCCCTCGCTTTTCTACTCAGTGCTCACCGCGACCGTCCTGTTTCTTGCCGCGTGCTCGACGACGTCACCGCCCACCACCACCCTGCAACCGCCCACCGATACGGCAACGGTCGAACTGGACGCGGGCCTGGCGCGCATCAGCGAGTGGTTCGCAGGCGACTTCGACAACTATGCGCAAGTGCTCACCGGGCGCGAGGCGAAATCGGCCTTTGTGCATGAGCGCATCCACCTCAGCTTCGTGCCTGTGGAGGTGCCAGCCATCGGCGGGTCGGTGTTTTTTGCCAGACAATCGCTGGACGACGATCCACGGCCGATCCGGCTGCGGTTGTATCGTTTCGCGATGGAGGGCGAGCGCATTCGGCTCGATCAGTATCGTTTTAACGACGAGGCGCCGTGGCGGGGCGCCCTGGATGCGCAGCGACTGCGTGAACTGAGCCGATCGGCGCTCAGCGTAGCGCCCGATTGCGCCGTGTACTTTTCATACGATCCTGCGCGCGAGCGCTTCATCGGTGCGACGGAAGCCGGCAAATGCCGCGTCGCCTCGGAACGTTTCGAGGATGGCGTGGTGGTCGAAGACCGCATCGAGATTGCGCGCGACGAGGTGCTCGTGGCCAGCAGCGCTCGTGATGCGAGCGGTAAACTGATCTACGGTCATCCGCAGGGCGTGCCGCATCGCCATCGCAAGGCGCAGTGGTTTGGCGGGCTTGTGGTGGTAAATCAAGCAGGACGCAACGCCCGTCCCGATCAGCGCGACTGGCACACGCTCAAGGACGTTCGCGTCCACAATGAAGGCGGATGGTTGCCGCTCGTCGGCGGCGATGGCCGACGGCTCGGTGTCTCCTTGCGCCTGGCGCGCGTACGCTTCGGCGACGATCCGGACCCGGCGTTGGTGCTCTATGTCCTCGACGACGCCACCGGGCAGTCCATCTCCTATGCACTGGCCGATGCAACGAGCAAGCGCATCGGCATCAACCTCAAATGGGTGCAAGTGCAATTGCAGCTTTAACCTTGGCACGCGCACGGCGAGGAAATCCGCGGCGTCCGGCGCGAGCGTGCCTCTTCAAACCGAATCAGGGTTTCCGCAGGCAATGGCGGTGCGATTACGTTGCCGCCGCCACGCCCCGCGCCGCCACGGACACCAACCAGGCCAGTTCGTCGGGCGTCGCTACGTATGGCGGCATGAAGTAGACGGTATTGCTCAGCGGTCGCAGCAGTGCGCCTTCGCTCAGCGCGTGCTGATAGACGCGCAGTCCGCGGCGTTCTTGCCATGGGAACGGTTGACCTTTGCCATCGACCAGATCGAAAGCCGCGATCATGCCCATGCGCCGAATGCCGCGGACATGCGGGTGGCCGGCGAGTTCGCGGAGCGCTTTGTCCATCGCAACGCCCAGCTTGGCATTTCGCTCCAGCACCGGTTCGGTGGCGAAGATGTCCAAACTTGCCAACGCTGCCGCGCAAGCCAGAGGATTGCCGGTGAAGCTGTGCGAATGCAGGAAGGCCTTGAGCGTCCGGTACTCGTCGTAAAAGGCACCGTACACGTGCTCGTTGGTCAGCACGCAGGATAGCGGCAGGTAGCCACCGGTCAGACCTTTTCCAAGGCACAGGAAATCCGGTCGAATACCGGCTTTTTGATGCGCGAACATGGCGCCGGTGCGGCCGAAGCCTACAGCGACTTCGTCGGCAATCAGATGCACCGAGTATCGATCGCATAACGCTCTCAGCCGCGACAGGAAGCCCGGGTCGTGCATGCGCATGCCGGCCGCACACTGCACCAAGGGTTCGATGATCACTGCCGCCACCGTTTCGGCGTAGGTCTCAAGCAGCGAGCGCAGCGCATCAAGGGAGGCAGCGGATGCGGCCGGATCGACCGAGCCGAACGCGCCGCTGGGTGAGGGCGCGACCAGAGGATCGAGCAGCAGCGCGCCGTAGGTTTCGCGGTACAGCGGTACTTGCGTCATCGACAATGCGCCCAGCGTTTCGCCGTGGTATGCGCCATCGAATACGACGAATCGCTGTTTGCCCGGCTGGCCGACATTCCGCCAAAAATGAAAACTCATTTTCAGCGCAACTTCGATTGCGGCGGAACCAGAGTCGGCATAAAACACCCGCGAAAAAGGCGGCCCAACGAGGGCCAGCAAGCGTTCTGCGAGTTCCACCGCGGGCCGATGAGTGAAGCCGGCCAGGATGACATGTTCGAGCGTTTGCGCCTGCTTTGCCACCGCAGCGCTGATGATGGGATTGGCGTGACCGAATAAATTCACCCACCAGCTGGAAACGCCGTCGAAATAGCGTTTGCCGCTTTCGGAGATCAACCACGGGCCCTCGCCGCGTGCGATGGGAACAAGCGGCAACCATTCGTGGTCTTGCATCTGCGTGCACGGGTGCCACAGTACGCGTAGATCGCGAGCGCAAAGGTCACTCACTTTGGACCACCTTGGTACAGGAGCTTGTCATTGACCACTCACCTTAGTTCAACTGAGAGGATACGACGGGGCTATGATGCCGCGATCGTATATATGGACTTCTCCATGCCGCGCCAATCAGGCTTTACTTTGCTCGAAATTCTGGTGGTGGTGTCGATCATTGCCATCCTGTCGACGGTGGTGATCGTCAATCTCGCCGATGAGCCCGGCGAGGCGCGCGTCGCGCGCGCCAAACAAGACATCGCCTCGCTGGTCAGCGCGCTCGAGATGTACAAGCTCGACAACATCCAGTATCCGTCAACGCAACAAGGGCTCGAGGCGTTGACCTCGCGGCCCAGCGGCGAGCCTGCGGCGCCCAACTGGAAGCCTTATGTGCAGAAGTTGCCGCCGGATCCTTGGGGCCGGCCGTATCAGTATCTAAGCCCTGGACAGCGTGGCAGCTTCGATGTGTTCTCGCTCGGCGCCGACGGCAAAATCGGCGGCGAGGGCGAGAACGCTGATGTTGGCAACTGGTAGCGAGTTATGTATCGCGCGCGCGGCTTTACACTGCTGGAAACGCTGGTGGTCGTAGCGCTCATTGCCATTATCGCCGGAAGCGTGGTCTTGAGCGCCGGCGGTGGTACCGCACGCGAGCTGCAGACGCATGCCCAGCGTCTGCGCGTGGTCGCCGAATTGGTATGCGATAAGGCCACGATCGAGGCGGGGTTCTTTGGACTCGGTTTTGCGCAGCGCGCCTACAGCGGTTTTCGTTTTGGCAACAACGGTTGGGAGCCCGTGCGCGATAGCGGACCTCTGGTCGCGCATGCATTGCCCGAGGGTTATTCCTTGCGGCGCGGCGAAGCGCCTTTGGAGCGCGATTTGCCGGGCGAGCCGCAATGGATTTGTTCGCCCGCCGGCGATAGCGCGCCCTTGGATGTCATCGTCGCCAGCGCCGACGGCGAGTGGCGCATCGGCATAGACGAGCAGGGTCGATGGCAAACAGCCGCGGTTTCACGCTGATCGAGGTGCTGGTGGCGCTCGCCGTTCTGGCGATTGCGCTGTCGGCCGCGGTGATGGCGTCTGGCCAATATGCGCGCGGACAGGCGCAGCGCCAGGAGCTGGTCTTTGCGCGCATGGTCGCGGCGAATGTGATTGCCGAGGCGCGCCTCGCCGAGCGGTGGCCGCAAGCCGGCGAGCGCGATGGCGATGCGCAAATAGCCGGGCGCGATTGGCGCTGGCGATTGCGCGTCAGCGATACGCCCGATGGCGATATCCGGCGGCTCGATGCCAGTGTGTTCGCTGCCAATGCCGATCCGGCTGTCGATACGCCGATCGCCACGGTCACCGGCTTCGCCGGCGCGCGATCGAGAACGCCATGAGAGCTCGCGGCTTCACGCTGATCGAGATTCTGGTCGCGCTGGCGGTGTTCTCGGTGATCGCCGTGATGTCCTATCAGGGTCTCGCAGGCATAGCGCGCAATCAGGAAGGCATCGAGCGCGCATCGGAGCGCCAGCGCGCTATCGAGTTGGCGATGCTGCGGCTGGAGCGCGATTTGACGCAGGCACTTGCGCGTCCTGCGCGTGGACCGTACGGAGAAAACTTGCCGGCGATGGTGGGCGGCGAGCAAGGCGCTGAGTGGACCACGCTCGACCTCGTTGCGGCGCAAGGCGGCGTCGGGCCGCAAGCGCAGCGAGTCTCATATGCGCTCGTGGGCAGCGATTGGCGACGGCGCGCCGATTCGGTCGTCGATCGCTCGCCGCGAGACACTGCGCGTGCGCGCGTGGCGTTGGCAGACGTCGAGCGTGTCAGTTGGCGTTATATCGATAGCGGCGTGACGCGCCTCGACCAGTGGCCGCCGCGCCTAGGAAGCCTGCCGCCCGAACGATTGCCGCGGGCGGTAGAAGTGCGACTGGTGCTCGCCGATGTCGGCGAAATCGTGCGCCTGATCGAGTTGCCGGAGACCGCGCTGTGACCCGGTCTTCGCCTGTCGCAATCGCTTTTCGGTACGCGGACCCACGGTTCGTATCCGCGCTCAACGCCCAGAACAACCTGCGGACCACTGTTCCGCGAAACACGAGGCAACCGCGCACTCGGAACCTCCCGCACAAGCAGCGTGGCGTGGCGCTGTTGATGGCACTGCTGGTGGTCGCCATAGCGACGCTCATCGCCGTTCGGATCTTCAGCATTTCCACCACGAGCATCGCGCGCACCGAATCGCAAGCGCGTCTGGATGACGCCATGCACCTGTCCAAGGGCATGGAGGATTGGGCCATTGTGCTGCTGTGGCGCGATGCCGAATCCGGCGATGGCATCGATACGCGCAACGACACTTGGGCCGCCACCTTGCCTCCCTTACCAGTACCCGGAGGTTTGGTGGCCGGCAAGCTGGAGGATTTGGATGGTCGCTTCAATCTGAACTCGCTGGTGCGCAACGGCGCGCGCGATCCGGTGGCGATGGCGCGTTTCGCGCGACTGCTGGCCGCGCTCAAGATCGACCCGGCGCTGGCGGACGTGGCCGCCGATTGGATCGATAGCGATGCGCAAGTCCAGGGCCAGGGCGCGGAGGACCTGGAGTATTTGCGTGCCGATCCGCCGTATCGGGCCGCCAATCGTGCCTTTGTGCACATCTCTGAGATGCGCAAACTCAAAGGCGTCGACGACAAAATCTACGCGCGTCTGGCGCCGGAGATTGCAGCGTTGCCGATCGGCACCGGCTTTAACGTCAACACCGCGAGCGTCGCCGGTTTCATGAGCCTCGCCGATGGCATCAGCGAGGAGTTGGCCAAACGCCTGTGGGCGCAGGGCCGCGCGCAATACCGCAACATCACCGACGTTGTCGATGCCATCACCCAAGCCGGTGTGGTGCTCGATCCAGCCTCCATGCAGGACCTGAAGGTGTCCTCGAACTTTTTCATCGCCCGAGCCGACGTCAAGCTCGGCGATCGCGAGTTTCGCTTCTACAGCCTCATCGAACGCACGCCAGCCGGCGGGCGCGTGCGGCAGCGCTCTCAAGGGGCGTTTTTCTGAAGTCTTGTATGTTGTCGTGCATGAGTCGATGCGATAGCTTCGCGAACATGAGAGTGGAGCTCGACATCGACGACGACGTTCTGCGAGATGCTCGCGAGCGAGCAGCCCGCCAGTCGATCAGCATTGACGCAGTTATCAATCAACTCGCGCGATCAGGCATTCAGGCGCTGAGTGGCGATCTTGCTGGTTCGATTCGGTCGACGGCGCGATTCGGCTTTGCGCCTTAGCATGCCGCAGGTCGCATTGTCAGTAACGAAACGATCGATCAATTGCGCGCTGAAGTCGGGGATTGACGAGCCACGGCATCGGGCGGCCGCCTCGTCTCTGATTTCCAGTGGGTCAACGTAAGAATAGCCAAGCCAGGTAGACGACGAGGACTAGCCATGAAAGCGTCATGGTGACTACTGCTGCGAGCACCATCAGCTTTGCATTGAAGGTCAAGCCGACCAGCATCAGCAGTGCTGTTCCTGACCAAAGGATCAGGTAGCCGCCAGCAAAAAACCGTTCGGTTTTGTTTGGCCTCATAGAATCCAATCTGGCGAAGACTGCTGCTTACGTCTCGTGCCACAGGTCACGCCAGCAAGCGAACGCGCAGGCCAGCTATTCTCTGGGCTACCACGCCAGCAGAATTCCGTCATGACCCATCTTCTTACTGCCCGCGGTCCGCGCGATTTGTCGGTATTGCTCAAACTCGCCAATCGCCACGGGCTGATCGCAGGCGCCACCGGCACGGGCAAAAGCGTCTCGTTGATGGTGCTCGCGGAGGGCTTTTCCAAAGCTGGCGTCCCGGTGTTTTTGGCCGACGTGAAAGGCGATCTGGCGGGCCTGTCGCACGCGGCGCAGATGAGCGATAAGTTAGGCAAGCGCCTGGATATGCTGGGGATCAGGGACCGTTGGCAGCCGCACGCCAATCCGGTGGTGTTCTGGGACATCTACGGTCAGAACGGACATCCGCTGCGAACCACGATCAGCGAAATGGGCCCGATTTTGCTGGCGCGCCTGCTGGAATTGAACGAGATCCAGCAGGGTGTGCTCAACATCGTATTTCGCGTGGCCGATGAAGAAGGCTTGCTGCTGATCGATTTGAACGATCTGCGCGCGATGCTGACTTACGTCGCTGAAAACGCCAAGGCGATTTCGGCCGAGTACGGACTGGTATCCACCGCTTCGATTGCCGCCGTGCAGCGCGCGGTCCTGGGACTGGAAGACGCCGGCGCACAGGCGTTCTTTGGCGAGCCGGCGTTCGAGTTGAAGGAGTTTTTCCGCATCTCGCCCCAGGGGCATGGCGTGATCAATTTGATGGCGGCCGAGCAGCTGATCCTGCGGCCGAAGCTGTATTCCAGTTTTCTTTTGTGGCTGCTGTCGGAGCTCTTTGAGCAGTTGCCGGAGGTGGGCGATCTCGACAAGCCGAAAATGGTGTTCTTCTTCGACGAAGCGCATCTCTTGTTCGACGATGCGCCGCCGGCACTGGTGCAACGCGTCGAGCAAGTCGTTCGACTCATTCGCAGCAAGGGCGTGGGCGTGTATTTCTGCAGTCAGAACCCCGACGATGTACCGAACACGATTCTTGGGCAGCTTGGGCATCGCATCCAGCATGCGCTGCGTGCGTTCACGCCGCGCGATCAGAAGGCGGTCAAGAGCGCGGCGGAGACCTTTGTGGCGAACCCGCAATTGAACGTCGTCGATGCGATCACCCAGTTGAATGTTGGTGAGGCGTTGGTGTCGTTTCTGGAGGACGGCGGGCGTCCGGGTATGGTCGAGCGCGCGTGGATCATGACACCTGGATGTCGCATCGGCGCCATCACACCCGAGGAGCGCGCGGCATTGCGCAGCGCATCGCCGGTAGGCACACGTTTCGATACACCGGTCGATCGCGAATCCGCTTACGAGATTCTGAGGACACGGGCCGAAGGACCGCCGCCGGAGCCCGTGGCGCCGCCGCCCGCGCCGCAAGGTTCGGGCGAATGGTCGTTGAATTGGCCTTGGGGCAACAAGCCTGCCGGGTTGCCGCCGGCGCCGGCGCCCGAAGCGAAGCCGCGCGTGCGCACGCCGCCGCGAAGTTCAGCGCCGGCGCCAGCGCCCGCACCGCGCGCGCCGCGAGCCAGCAATCGCCAGAGCGTTGGCGAGGCCTTCGCGAAATCGGTGGCGCGCACGGTCGGCAGCCAGCTTGGACGGTCGGTGATCCGCGGCGTGTTGGGTGCGATCCTGCGGAAATAGTCACCGGCGCTGGAGCGAAATGCGCGAACGCAGCCAAGGAAAGCGCGTATAGCGAAGCCCAAGCCGCCATCGATCCTCGTCATGGAACCACAAGTTCAGTGTGCAGTCGTCGACGACGCTGACGCGATCCAGGAGAAAACTGCCGTACGGTACCGCCAGGCCCGTCTTTGCCACTATCCGGAGTTTCGCGTCGAGCAGTGTAAAGTGCGTCGATTCTTCGAAGGGACAGTTAAAGTCCGTGATCAGCAAAACGCCGTGCCCAGTTTGGTATTGATGAAGTAACTGGTAGCCCTTGACGCTCACCCCTGTCGCTTCGCCATGTCGAAGTAACGGGGTTCGCAGCGGCCAGGTTGCGTAGTCGCCAGGATGCTGGGCGAGGGAAAAGCAAGAGAGCGGGGTCATCTACTATGCATGAGTTGAGTAATATTGATCCGGCCAGAATTATCCGGCGATCTAAGTTCAGTGACGGGGCAGGGGGCGGGGGGCAGGGGCCAAACTTTTCGTCTATGCCGATGACCGCTTTAGCCCAGGCAGGTTCGTGCTCGGCCCGTGACCCCCGCCCCCGCTTCGGTTGACGAATGAATCGTGCCGCCTCAAATAAGATGCAGATGCAAACAGTACTTGCACTTCAATGAGTGCTGTCCCTGTTCACTTACCACCATTGATCGCGAGCTCAAGCAAATGGCTTATTTCTGGACCAAAACGCTGCACATCCTGTTCGTCATCGCCTGGATGGCAGCGGTTTTCTATCTGCCGCGGATTCTGGTGAATCTGGCCGAGGCCGGAGATCACCCGGCGGTACGCGAGCGGCTGGTATTGATGGGCCGGCGCCTCTATGGCTTCGGCCATGCGATGTTCGGGATCGCATTGATCCTGGGCCTGGTGTTGTGGATGCATTTCAGAATCGGGGGCGGATGGATGCACGCCAAGCTGACCTTGGTGCTTGTGCTGATGGGCTATTACATTGTCACGGGCCGCTATGTGAAGCGCGCTGCCGCAGGCGGCGCTTTGCCGAGTGCGACGTTCTTTCGCTGGTTCAACGAAGCGCCGTTGTTGCTCGCCATCCCGATCATTTATCTGGTGGTCGCCAAGCCATTCTGATGCGCAGCGTGCCGCCATCGCTGGGTTCTCTTATTTCGCCTGCGCTGAGCGTCGATGCTGCCAGCGTCGATGCCTTGTATGGTCTGGAACCGGTGTACGAGCCCGGCAGCGATCCGCGCCAGCGGCCCTTGACCGATTGGGCGAAGATCGATTGTCCGCACTGCTGGCAGTCGTATGAGATCGTCATCGATATGACGCTGGGCGATCAGCAGTTGCTGGAAGACTGCCAGCACTGCTGTCGCGGCCTGGCGATTTTCGTGGCCGTCGTCGACGATGGTCGAGCGGTGAAAGTGCATACCGAGAAGGCCTTCGATTGACGCGGCGCGTAATCGTGGTTGGCGCCGGGCCGGCCGGGTTGATGGCGGCGCAGACGGCGCTGGCGGCTGGTGCCAAGGTCGATGTATTCGACCAGATGGCATCCCCGGCGCGAAAGTTCTTGATCGCCGGAAAAGGCGGACTGAACTTGACACACAGCGAGCCCTTCGAGCGTTTCGTTGCGCGGTACGGCGCGCGTGCGGCCATCGTTCGCGATTGGTTGCAGGCATTCGATGCCGATGCATTGCGGGCCTGGAGTGCGAGCCTAGGTTATCCCACCGTCGTCGGTTCGTCGGGGCGCGTGTTTCCGTATGACTTCAAAGCCGGGCCGCTGCTGCGCGCCTGGCTACGGCAATTGCGCGCCAGCGGCATGCGCTTACATGTAGGAACGAGCTGGACCGGCGTCGATGGCGATGCGCTGTGTTTTGAGCGCAACGGCGAAACGCTGCGGTGCGATTACGACGCTGCGATCTTCGCGCTCGGCGGCGGCAGCTGGGCCAAACTCGGCAGCGATGCCCGCTGGGTCGACAGGTTTGCCGCACTCGGCATCGACATCGCGCCACTCAAGCCCGCCAATGTCGGCTTCGAACGCAACTGGAGCGCCGTGTTCATCGAACGCTTCGCAGGAACGCCGCTGAAGAACATCGAGTGCTCGATTGGCAACGAGTGCCGTCGCGGAGAGGCCTTGATCACGACCTACGGCATCGAAGGTTCCGTGATCTACGCGCTGGGCGCTACGATTCGCGACGCAGCCGAAGCCATCGTCGTGATGGATCTGGTGCCGGACCGATCGCTTGCAGCGGTGCAGATGGTGCTCGATCGACCCCGCGGCAAACGAAGCTTGAGCGAGCATCTGCGGCGCGCCGGCATCGATGCGCTGCGCCTTGCCTTGCTGCGTGAGTGCGCGCCGGACGCAATCCATAACACCACGTCGATGGCGGCAAACTTGAAGGCGCTGCCCGTGCGTCTTGGCCCGCCGCGACCGATCGACGAGGCCATCAGCACGGCCGGTGGTGTACGCCTTGAGGTGCTCGATAGCAACCTGCAATTGCGCTCGCGACCCGGCTGGTATTGCGTCGGCGAAATGCTCGACTGGGAGGCGCCCACCGGCGGCTATCTGCTGACGGCGTGTATGGCGTCTGGCGTTGTGGCGGGCCGCCACGCTGCTTTAGGCAATCCAGGCTGATCGCCCAGCGGGCATTCAGGCACGCGCTCGCGCTAGCGTTTGCCGACAATGCGCCAGCACCCGATCGACAGCGTGCACGGTAGCGAGTTCGATGCTGCAGATGCGTCCGAGCACCTGTTCGGCGCGTTCGTGACTCCACCCGACATAACTGGTCAAAATGTCGGTGTCGTTGAAGGGTGGGTTCGAATAGAGTTTGTCGATCAACGCATCGAGCATCGCCGCAATCGCCGGACGATCGCGAATCGCCATGCGTTGCAATAAAGCACGCAACAGCGACCATTCGACCTGCGCAAAAGCCTTGGCGATGACCCGTGCCGGCGCACCCGGTTCGTCCGCTGCGCGCAGCAGTTCGCGTACGATCGTCTGCTCGCGGGATCCCAGCGGCCGCAGCGTGGTTTCATCGTTATTGCCGCTGCCCGACAGCGATACGCGATCTTGCCAAAGGTACAGCGCGCCGCAGGATTTGCAGCGTGCCAAATCGATGTCGAGCGCCAGGTCCTCGAAACGCAATACGCGCGTCGCGTCCAGCAACGTATCTGCACGTCCGCTGTTAGCGCGCAGCGGACGCGCCAGCTCAGCGCAATCTCGACATCGATCCTGGACCATGGGGAAATGATACGGCGCGTTGACCGCATCGCCACGACGGCGCGACTATGGTCTCGGCCCTTGTCGATATCGGAGTGTTTGCATGCCTACAGCTTTGATTACTGGCGCCAGCGGCGGCGTGGGCCGCGCGCTCGCAGCGCGCTTGCGTAGCGCAGGATGGCGCCTGGTTCTCGTTAGTCGCGATGTGTCGCTATTGGATTCGGCCGATGGCGACATCGTGGTGCAATCGGATGTATCGACGCCCGGTGGTGCGGACGCTGCGCTGGCGTTGGCCGCAGAGCGCGGGGCTGGCGTGCCCGAGGCGCTCATCAATTGTGCCGGCAGCACCTTGATTGCGCCCCTTGGCCGGGTCACAGCCGACTCGCTTCGACAATGCATGGAAGCAAACCTCAACACTGCGTTCTTCTCCACGCAGTCGTACGCTCGCGCCGCTGCGGCGGCGCAAACGGCTGGCGCCGTGGTCGTTTTCAGCTCCGTCGTTGCCGGCATGGGCGTCAGTAACCACGCTGCGATCGCCGCGGCAAAAGGTGCCGTCGAGGCGTTCGTGCGCTCGGTGGCAGCCGATCTGTCGCACCAGCGCATCCGCATCAACGCGATCGCGCCCGGTTTGATGCGCACGCCGCTGACCGAGCGCATGCTGACCAACGAACGCAGTCAGCAGAACATCGCCGCCCAGTATCCGCTCGGCCATTTCGGCGAGGCGGCAGATGGCGCGGCTGTCGCGCAGTGGCTGATCTCGGAAGACGCGCGCTGGATCACCGGCCAGGTGATCCACCTTGACGGCGGATTCAGCGCGGTGCGGCCGATGGTCAAGCCGGCGTGAGGCGCGCCCTGGTGTGGCTGCGTCGCGATCTGCGGCTGGCCGACAATCCCGCTCTGCACGCAGCGATTGGCGCCGGTTATGCGCCGATCCTGGTGTACATCCATGCGCCCGAAGACGATGCGCCCTGGCAACCGGGCGCGGCGACGAAGTGGTGGCTGCACCACAGCCTTGCAGCGCTGACGGGCGAGATCGAGAAACTCGGCGGGCGGCTGTTGTTGCGCGCCGGCCCGACCGCAGCTGCGCTCGACGCGTTGATCGCCGACACCGGTGCGACGGCTGTGTACTGGAATCGATTGTATGAGCCTGCAACGCGCGAGCGCGACACGGTCATCAAAGCCGATCTGAAATCCCGCGGCATGGATGCCCAGAGTTTCGCCGGCCATTTGCTCAGCGAGCCGTTTTCGATCAAAACCGGAGCGGGCGAGCCATACCGTGTGTTCACACCGTATTGGCGCAATTTGTCGCAGCGCATCGACAGCAGCGCGCCGTTGTCGGCACCGCGCGAGCTGCCCGGAAACGCTGCTCACAGCCTGTCGCTCGATGCCCTCGGATTGTTACCATCGATTCGCTGGGACAGCGGCTTTTCGGAACGCTTCACCCCAGGCGAGACCGGCGCGAACGAGGCGTTGGAGATTTTCTGCGAAAGCGCACTGGAAAGCTACGCGAACGGTCGCGATCTGCCCGATCGCCATGGCACGTCGCGCTTGTCGCCACACCTGCATTTTGGCGAGATTTCGCCACGCGCCATTGCGCATCGGTTGCTCGCGCACGCAGCGCCGGCGGCGAAACTGGTCGCCGAACCGTACTTGCGCGAACTTGGCTGGCGCGACTTCGGCCATCACCTGCTATTTCATTTTCCGCACTTGCACGAGCAGCCGATGCAGCCCGCTTTCCAGGCTTTTCCGTGGGCGGAGGTGGACGCTGGGAAGCTGCACGCATGGCAGCGCGGACAAACAGGTATTCCGATCATCGACGCCGGTATGCGCGAGCTATGGCAGACCGGATGGATGCACAACCGCGTGCGCATGATTGTGGCCAGTTTTCTGACCAAGAATCTTCGCTATCACTGGCTCCACGGCGCGCGTTGGTTCTGGGATACCCTACTTGACGCGGATCTGGCGAACAACACGCAGGGTTGGCAATGGACAGCCGGCTGCGGAGCCGACGCCGCGCCGTACTTCCGCGTGTTCAACCCCGTCGCGCAGGGCGAGCGATTCGATCCGCTTGGCGTTTACGTCAAGCGCTTCGTGCCCGAGCTTAAGCAGCTTTCGGCGAAGGTCATCCACCAGCCGTGGAGCGTGGGCGGCGTGAGCGGTTATCCGAAGGCGCTGGTCGATTTGAAGCTCACGCGCGAAGCTGCGCTGGCGGCATTTGCGCAGATGCGATCTGGGCTCCAACAGCCAGACGCTACCGTGTGAACTCGCCCCAGCGATTGACGATGGTGCAGAACAGGTCGGCGGTTTGCTCGGCATCGTAAACTGCCGAGTGCGCCTGACTGGTATCCCAGTCGATGCCGGCGGCTTTGAGCGCTTTGGCCAGCACCGTCTGTCCGTACGCCAGCGCTGCAAGGCTCACTGTGTCGAAGGTGCTGAAGGGATGAAACGGCGAGCGTTTGTGGCCGGTTCTGGCGATGGCGGTGTTCAAAAAGCCGAGGTCGAACGCGGCGTTGTGGCCGACCAGGATCGTGCGTTGGCAGTCGTATCGCTTCTGCGCTTTGCGCACCGGCTCGAAAATCGCATCCAGCGCCTCGCGTTCTGGCAACGCGCCTCGCAGCGGATGGTAAGGATCGGGAATGCCGATCACCTCAAGCGCTTTAGGATCGAGTTTGGCCCCTGGGAACGGCAACACGTGTGCCGAGACCGTGCTGCCACGGACGAGTCTCCCGTCTTGCCAGTCGAGCATCACCGCCGCGATTTCCAAAAGCGCATGCTGGGTGTGATCGAAACCGCCGCATTCGACATCGACGACGACGGGATAGAAGCCGCGAAACCGTTCTGCCAGCGTGGCTGTGTTCAACCGACAATCTCCAGGCGATCGACCCGCTGTAAGCCGCGTGGCAGCAAGCCGCCGCGTTGCGCGCGTGTGCCGCGGTAGGCATCCAGATCGCCGCCTTTCAGGCGCGTGATGCGCCCGCCGGCGACGACCACAAGTTCTTGGTTCGGCTGGAACACGGCGATCGTCAGCATTCCAGCGCCCGCTTCGCGCTTGCTCGCTGGCAGATTGATGATCTTGTTGCCTTTGCCCTTGTCCAGCTCCGGCAGCTCGCTCAGTGGGAACACAAGCAAATGCCCATCGCTCGTGGCCGCTGCAATCAACGCGCTGCTCACGGCCCCCGGCACGATCACCGGTTCGATCACCGTGCTGCCCTCGGGAACGGTCAACACCTGTTTGCCGGCGCGATGGCGCGATACCAGCGACTCCAGTTTGGTCACGAAGCCATAACCGGCGCTCGTCGCAAGCACCAGCGCGCTCGATTCCTCGCCGGCAATCGCCGCCAGGAAGCGCGCGCCGCTGGGTGGATCGAAGCGCCCGGTGAGCGGCTCGCCTTGACCGCGCGCGCTCGGCAACGTGTGCGCGGCGCACGCATAGGCGCGACCGGTGCTGTCGAGGAACACCGCTTGCTGGTTGCTGCGGCCGCGCGCGCCAGCGAGGAAGCGATCGCCCTCGCGATAGCTCAGTTGGGCCGCATCAATGTCGTGGCCCTTCGCGGCTCGCGCCCAGCCTTTCTCGCTCAGGATGATCGTGACCGGCTCGGATGGCGTCAGATCGGCCTCGCTCAGCGCCTTGGCCACCTCGCGCTCGACCAATGGCGATTGGCGATCGTCGCCGTAAGTCTTGGCATCGGCCTCCAGCTCTTTCTTGATCAGATTCTTGAGCTTGGTTTTCGAGGCCAATAGCGCGTTGAGATCGGCCTGCTCTTTGGCGAGCTCCTGCTGCTCGCCGCGAATCTTCATCTCTTCCAGGCGCGCCAGTTGACGCAGCTTGGTTTCAAGGATGTATTCGGCCTGCGCATCCGACAGCGCAAATCGTGCGATCAAGACCGGCTTAGGTTCGTCCTCGGTGCGGACGATGCGAATCACTTCATCGAGATTCAGGAAGGCGATCAGCAAACCTTCCAGCAGGTGCAGGCGCTTCTCGATCTTTTCCAGGCGATGACTGATGCGACGCTTGACCGTATCGGTGCGGAAGGTCAGCCACTCGGTCAGCATCAGCTTCAGCGGCTTGACCTGCGGGCGGCCGTCCAGGCCGATCATGTTCAAATTGACGCGATAGCTTTTCTCGAGCTCGGTAGTCGCGAACAGGTGCTGCATCAACTCATCGACATCGACCCGATTGCTGCGCGGCATGATCAGGATGCGGATAGGTTGGCGATGGTCGCCTTCATCGCGCAGGTCTTCCACCATCGGCAATTTCTTCGCCTTAATCTGCTCGGCGATCTGCTCCATGATTTTTGTCGGCGACACCTGATAGGGCAGGGCGGTGATGACGATGTTGCCGTTCTCTCGTGTGTAAATCGCACGGGCGCGGACCGAACCGTTGCCGGTCTCATAAAGCTTCAGAAGTTCCGTGCGCGGCGTGATGATTTCCGCAGCAGTCGGAAAATCTGGTCCACGCACGTGTTCGCACAAGTCCTGCGTGGTGGCGTCCGGATCGTCCAGCAGGCGAATGCAGGCGCTCACCACCTCGCGCACGTTGTGCGGTGGGATATCGGTCGCCATGCCCACGGCGATGCCGGTGGTGCCGTTGATCAGCACATTCGGCAAGCGCGACGGCAGCCACGAGGGCTCTTCGCGCGAGCCGTCGTAATTGGCTTCCCACTCGACCGTGCCCTGGCCCAACTCATCGAGCAGCACCTTGGCGTACTGCGTCATCTTCGCTTCGGTGTAGCGCATCGCTGCGAAGCTCTTCGGGTTGTCCTGCGAGCCGAAGTTGCCCTGGCCATCGATCAGCGGATAGCGATAGCTGAAAGGCTGCGCCATCAACACCAGCGCGTCGTAACAGGCGGTGTCGCCGTGCGGATGATAGTTGCCGATCACATCGCCAACGGTTTTCGCGCACTTGCGATGCTTGGCCTGAAAGCTCAAGCCGAGATCGCTCATCGCGTACAAGATGCGCCGCTGCACCGGCTTCAAGCCATCGCCAATGAATGGCAGCGCGCGGTCCAGCACCACATACATCGAATAGTCGAGGTACGCTCTTTCAGCGTATTCCTTGAGCGGGATCTGCTCAAAGGGCGTCATTTCCGTAGCCATTCGCTGCGACACATCCAACTGAACGAAGCCCGCCAATCTAGCGCATCTGAGTGCGCCATATGGTTGACGCGCTTTGAGCAGCACGGCTATCGTTCACGGCTCTCGTCGATCCATCTGGATCCGCACGGGCGGTTAGCTCAGCGGTAGAGCACTGCTTTCACACGGCAGGGGTCACTGGTTCGATCCCAGTACCGCCCACCAATTCGACTAGTGAAGTGATTTGCAGGGCCGACCTGGTCTCGGTCGCGTAACGGCCGAATGCGGATCATTGCATGCGCCGCGGAGCCCGCGTTGGCGGCATCAGACGCTTGCAACTGTTGCAACTTCCAGCCTCTGGCCCAGCGCGGCCAACGCAACTTCCACTTGGTCAAGACGCGAGGCGTGGTTCATGTCGAGCAGCCGATCGACTTGCGGCATGTGCCAGCCTAGCCGCCGCGCCAGTTCGCTCTTGCGCACACCCTGATCGCGCATCGTCTGGTAGATCGATAGCGAGATGCAGGCCTGCGCTGATGGGCGCACTGTGTGCTGGTTGCCCTTGGGCTTGCCGGCTTTCGGCAGGTCGGCTCCGTCGTCCGTATAGAACGACAACGCCGTTTCCAGCGCATCGACAGCGCGCATTAACGCTTCGGCTTCATCGTCACCGAAGGTATGCGCCTCGGGCACATCCGGAAAACTCACCAGAAATGAGCCGTTGGTATCCGGCGTCAACGTGACCGGGTAATCCAAGTTGATCGACTTTTTCATTTCAATCCCAAGTCCTTCTTGATCGATTGCTCCAGTCCTTTGCCAATCTCGCGCGAACCATGCATCGGCAAGACTGAGCGCCGGCCGTTCAGCTCTACCTTCAGGTGACAGCCTTTGCCCGGTGTGAACGTGGCACCGAGCGTTGCCAGCCAGCGCCTGAATTGGTTGCTGTTCCTGGTCGAAATTTCAACGCATTGGTTGCATCAAGCGCAACATTTCTGTTGCGCAGACGCGGCCGGCGAATCTCATCCAGCCACATAGCCCTCTGGCGGCGCCGATCCGGGGCCGAAGAAATACTTCTCGACTTCAGCCGCGAGAAACTGGCGGGCTTTGGGATCGAGCGGGGACAGGCGGTTTTCGTTGATCAGCATGGTTTGGTGCGCGAGCCATTCGCTCCAGGCTTTACGCGAGACCGAGGCCAGGATGCGTTGGCCCAGCTCCCCTGGGAGCGGGGCGCGGGCGAGGGGCTCCTGGCCGGCGCCGTAGCGGATGCAGATGAAGTCGCTCATGGTGTGTCTCGCGTGGAAGGTTTGCAGGAACCGAACTGTGCTGATGCCACGTTGGTCGTTTATTGCTTTTTAATACGCGGGCCCATGGTCCGCACGCTCGCGCAGCAAGTCTGCTGCATGCGGACCATGGGTCCGCGTACGAAAAGCAACGCTACAGTCCCAACCACGATCCCGCTGCTGCGGGGACTATCGGCGTTTTCGAAACTCAATCAACCTTTTGAGCTACCAATTAGCCCGCGCTCAAACGCAGGAAATCGGCGCTGACTGACAGTCGTATTGCATCCAGGCGCACGCGCGCATCGGGGATGGCGCCGCGCAACGCCGATAGCTGTTGCGCCAGGGCATCGATCTCGCTGTCGCGGATGCCGGGATTAACGCGTTTGAGCGCGCGCAGGCGTTCGAACTCGGCGCCGAGTTCGTGTTCCACGCGCTCGCTCGCGGCAGCGATCAAGCGCTTGGCACGCGCCGTGGCAAATTCTTCCGCAGCCTTTTTCATCGGCGGGACAAGCGCCGTCAGGATCGGGCGAAAACGTGCCAGATCGACGGGCTTGTCGTCGCTGCGCGAGATCACCTGCGGCAATGCAGAGTAGTCGCGCTCGCTAAGCTTGGAATCGACCGTCACGGTGATCGGCGTGGGCGGCAGATAGCGCTCGACATCGAGTTTGCGATCGGCCACGCATTCGAGCAAAAACACCGCTGTGATCCACGCCGAGCGTGCGGGCAGTGTGGGATCGACCAGGAACGCGGCGTTGCCGGTCTCGCCGCTGATCAAAAGCTCGAGTGCGCCAGCGACCATGGGTTGATCGAGACGCAGCAACGGCAAGTCTTCGCGCGATAGCGCGATATTGCGATCGAAGGTGGCGGTGATCGGCCCGTCGGCCGGCCACGGGAAATCTTCGCTCGACAGATATTCGGGATCGAGACGGTGCGTGCGCTGGCCGACATCGTCGGTTTCGATGCCAAATTGCTCCAGCAGCTTCAGCACGAAATCGTCGCTCGTTCGATCAGCGTCGGTACTCGCAAGCGCCGCGCGCAGCGCCGCGCCGCGATCGCCGAATCGTGTCGCCAGTTCCAGCAGGCGATCGCGACCTGATGAGATGGCCTGACTTAGCTTCTCGTGGGCTGCGCGGGTATCTTCGATCAGCGCCTCCAATTGCGCCTGGGTCGAATCGCCATCCGCATGCGCGCCAGCCAGTTCGATCAGTTGCGGACCGAAGCGCTTGTAAAGCTCGCGCCCGTCGGCCGGGCTGGTACGCAGCGCATCGAGTGCTTCCAGATACCAGCGTGCGAGCACTTGCTGAGCGCTGCCGGGCAACACGGCGTGATGAATCGAGACCTCGGACGTCTGCCCGATACGATCCAGGCGCCCGATGCGCTGCTCCAGCAAGTCCGGATCGGCCGGCAGATCCCACAGCACCAGATGATGCGCAAATTGGAAGTTGCGACCTTCCGAGCCGATTTCCGAGGCGAGCAGGACGCGCGCACCGTCCTCTTGGCTGAAATACGCGGCGTTGCGGTCGCGCTGCGCGAGCGTCAAGCCTTCATGGAAGCGCGCCACGCGCGCGCTGCTCTTCAATCGCAGCGCGGCTTCGAGCAGCTCGACTTTGGCGCGCGTGCGGCAAATCAGCAGGATCTTCGCCGGCGCCAGCTTATCGATCAGCGCGACCAGCCAGACCAAGCGCGGATCGCGCGTCAGCGCCAGCACCGCGGGATGCACCGTTTCTGCGGCCTCTTCGGTCGCGGCCGACAAGCTCGACAGCGGTGCGGGGGCGGGCCGCAAGCCGACATCGCTCTCGAACTCATGGCGCAGCTCGGCGAGGTATTTGTCCTGATCCTCGTGCGGCAGGTGCAAAGTCTCGATCAGCGGGACGCGTTTGGGAAAGCCGCCTACGCTGACGCGGCGATTGCGATACATCACGCGGCCGGTCCCGTGTCGATCGATGAGCGCTGCCAGCAGCCGCTGGCGTGCCGCCGCATCTGGCTCAGGAACAATCAGCGGCGCCAGATCGGGCTCATCGCCCAGCGTTTTGCGCAAGGCCGTGGCGGTCTTGGCAGGAATCGTCGGCGCATCGAGCAAGGCTTCGGCCAGATCGGAAATCCGCGAATAGCTTTGGGCTTCCTGCTCGAAGCTGGAAAGGTCGTTATAGCGCGCCGGATCGAGCAGGCGCAGCCGCGCGAAGTGGCCGCTGCGACCCAATTGTTCGGGCGTGGCAGTCAGCAGCACCACGCTCGGCGCCTTGAACGCCAGTTGCTCGACCAGCGCGTACTCGGCGCTGATCTCGTCCGGCGACCACGCCAAATGGTGCGCTTCATCGACAATCAGCAAATCCCAACCCACATCGATCAATTGCTGCGCGCGTTTTGGGCTCTTGGTCAGGAAACCCAGATCGGTGAGCACCAGCTGATCGTCGTCGAAGGGATTGCGTTCGCTCCCTTGGCCGATGGAATCGGCGCGCTCGGCGTCGTAGATCGCGAACTTCAGGTTGAAACGTCGCAACAGTTCAACGAACCATTGATAGACCAGGGCTTCGGGCACCAGCACCAGCGCGCGTTGCGCGCGACCCGTGGCGACCATGCGCGCCAGAATCAGGCCGGCCTCGATGGTTTTTCCCAAGCCGACTTCATCGGCGAGCAGCACGCGCGGCTGCGGTTGCGCCAGCGCCGCTTCAACAACCGCCAACTGATGTTGCAATAAAGAAATCCGCGCACCGGCGATACCGAAGGCGGCGCTGGCCCTTGCCGCCGCGCGGCGCGCCAGCGCTTCGCTGCGCAACGCAAAACGCGCGTTGGTGTCGACTCGGCCCGCGGTCAGGCGCTCATCGGCGGCGCTCGCCGCCTGCACGTCGTCGAGCTGCGGTTCGGCGAACCACTGCGCGCCAACTTGATAAAACATCAGTCCATCGCGGTCTTCGATGGCATCGACGACGTACAGCGTGCCTTCGACGCTGATCTGATCGCCGACACGAAACTCCGCGCGGGACAGCGGCGCGCTCGTGAGCGCATAACGGCGCAGCATGCCGGCCTTGGTGAACAGCAGCTCCAGCGCGCGGCCATCGACCTTCTTGATGGTGCCTAGGCCCAGCTCAGGTTCGGCGGTGGAGTACCAGCGTTGGCCGGCGACGAGTTTGAAGGCCATAAGCGGCAATCCAATGACAACAGTTGGGTTTGATTATGCGGCGCGACGTACGGTCGTGCGCTATTTCAGAAACGGCAGCCATTGCTGCACCCACACGGTAGCTTCGGTGCCCAGAAAGAACAGGGCATAAAAGAACGCGCCGAAGTAAGCGACGCTGGCGATTAACCAGAACACCGACATCGGCACCATCAGCCCGTCGCGCTCCAGGATCGCGACCGCGCCGAACAAGCAACCCAAGGCCGGCACGGTGTTGTTGAACGGCAGCACCGGCACCGGCACCGCGAGCAGCAGCCCCCCGGAAAGGATCAAAGCACCGCAGATGCGCTCGCCGGTGCGGCCGTCCACCCAGCCGACGAAACGCTCGCGGGTGAGCCTTGCGAGCATGCGGATGACGAATTGGCAGACGCCCAGCAGGCGCTCCCAGACTTTGCGCGACGGCTTGATCGCATAAATCTTCTGCGGCAGCCAAAGTTTTTGCTGGCCGCGATACAACTGCCAACCGAGTGAGGCGAGTACCAGGCCGCCAGCCGTCGAGACCGGACCCAAGGTCACGGGCGTGAGGAACGGTAGCGACAGCAGAACCGCCGATAGCGCCAGCGCCGACGTGCTCAAGCTCGCCAGTACATCGCCGAGGCTCAGTTCATCTCGTTCGGCGCGCTCGACACAGTCTTCCAGCACGCGGATCAGCGTTTGTCGGTGTTCCATGGGCCTGCCGGCTGGTGTCGAAGGGCGCGAAGCATAACGAGACTGATGGCAAAAGCGTTCGCGCGGGCAATGGGAGGCCTAAGGTCCAGTCAGGTCCAAGTTTTCTCATCAAAATCGCAACGGCATGCCATCATCCTCAGGTCCATTCCTGTTTTGAGGGTTCTCGCGATGCCTGGATCCGCACCGAATCTCAGTGTCAAAAACCTTATCCCCGTGCTCGCCGTCGTGGCTGTTGGTGTGATTGCCTGGGGCGTCATGTCCAGCTATTACACGGTCCAGCCGGAGGAGCGCGCAGTCGTCAAGCGCTTCGGCAAGGTGGTCGCCATCAACGATCCTGGATTGCACTTCAAGTTGCCGTTCGGTGTCGATACGGTGCAGAAAGTCGCAACCGAGCGCGTCATGAAGCAGGAGTTCGGATTCCGCTCGGCCGGCACCGACGGCGAGCGCACCGAGTACTCGACCGAAGACTTTCCCGATGAATCGCTGATGCTGTCGGGCGATCTCAACATCATCGACGTCGAGTGGGTGGTGCAATACCGCATTTCCGATCCGATGAAATTTCTCTATCAGCAGCGCGACGCCGAGCGCACGCTGCGCGATATTTCTGAGTCTGTGATGCGTCGTGTGGTCGGCAATCGGCTCGGCAGCGAAGTGTTGACCACCGCGCGTGTAGCGATTTCAGCGCTGGCGCGCGACGAAATTCAGGAAGCCATGCAGAGCTACGACAATGGCATCCACGTCGTGACGGTGGAGCTGCAGGACGTGGTGCCGCCCGCTGCCGTGCAACCAGCCTTTAACGAGGTCAACGAGGCGCGCCAGGAGCGCGAACGGATGATCAATGAGGCCACCAAACAAGCCAACCAAGAGATCCCGAAGGCCAAGGGCGAGGCCAACCGCGCACTGTCCGAAGCCCAAGGTTACGCCGCTGAGCGCATCAACTATGCCAAAGGCGAAACCGCGCGCTTCAACGCCATTCTCGCCGAGTACCGAGTTGCGCCGGAGGTCACGCGCACGCGCATGTATCTGGAAACCCTTTTCCAGGTTCTGCCGAACGTCGGCGCGGTGTATGTCGTGAAGGACGGCACCAGTACACCGCTGCCAGTGATGGATTTGCGTCGCCCGCGTCCGAGCGCACAGGAGAACGCCCAATGAATCGTTTGATCGCCATCATCGTCATTGCCTTCATTGCGTTCGTGTTGCTCAAGCCGGCAACCTTCGTCATCGATCAATCCGAACAGGGCATCAAGGTGCAGTTCGGTGAACCGGTCGGCGAGGTCATCAGCGAGCCTGGACTGCATTTCAAGCTGCCTTTCGTTCAGGACGTGCGTCGATTCGACAAGCGCATCCTGCCGTGGGATGGCGATGTCAGTCAGGTGCCAACCTTGGGCCGCGAGTTCATCCTGGTCGACGCCACCGCGCGCTGGCGCATCTCCGATCCATTGAAGTTCATGCAATCGGTCCGCGATGAACAGGGCGCGCGCACGCGTCTGGATGACATCATCGATTCGGTAGTACGCGACATCATTTCAGGCACCGATTTGGAAGAGATCGTGCGCTCGGCGGATTGGGAAGTCGATGCCAAGGCGGTCGCCGAAGAAGGCGTGCCTGTGGGCGATGTCGATCTGGACAAGCCCAAGAAGGGCCGCGAGAAACTCGAGCAGGAGATCCGCCTCGCGGCCGCTAAGCAAACGCCGGAACTCGGCATCGAGTTGGTGGATGTGCGCCTCAAGCGCATCAACTACATCGACAGCGTCCGCGCGCAGGTCGAGAACCGCATGATCAGCGAACGCCAGTCGATCGCTGAGCGCTTCCGCTCGGAAGGCCAGGGACGTAGCCAGGAAATCCTCGGCGAGATGCAGCGCGAGCTGCGGGAGATCCGCTCGAACGCGGAACGCCAGGCCGCCGAAATTCGCGGCAAGGCCGACGCCGAAGCTACGCAGATTTACGGCGAGGCCTTCGGCGCCGATCCTGAGTTCTACGCTTTCATGCGCACGCTCGAAAGCTATAGCGCGATGGGCGAAAACACGACGCTGATGCTGGATGCCGATTCGGAGTTTTACCGGTATTTGGAGTCGACCCGTCCGCGATAAAGCGGTTGTTGGTTGGTAGAGTTGGTGGTTGTTGGAAAGCGAGTTCGCAGGAGGAGAGTATTGAATGAAGGCTTATGAAACCATCAGGCAATACGTCTTCTGGCAGACCAACAACCAACTACCAACTACCAACTACCAACACCAACAACCAACACCAACAACCAACACCAACAACCAACACCAACAACAACCAACAAGGGTCATCCATGCGTCTAATTGCCCTTTCGCTGCTACTTGCCTTGCCAGCGCTGGCCGGCGCGCAAAAGGCTTTCGATGTCGACGATCTGGTCCGTCTGAAGCGCGTCTCTGACGTCCAGCTCAAACCCGACGGCAGCGCGCTGGCCTATGTGCTGCGCGAGACCGATTACGCGGCGAACAAGGCGTCGCAGGGCATCTTCGAGCTGGATCTCAAATCAGGCGCGATGCCGCGGCGCTTGACGCAGTCCGGCTCGTCGGCGGCGCATCCGCGCTATGACGGCGAGGCGCTGTATTTCCTGTCCTCGCGCTCGGGTTCCATGCAGGTATGGAAACTCGACGGACCCGGCGAGGCGCAGCCTGTGACCGCATTGCCGTTGGATGTCGGCGGATTCCTCTTGTCTCCCGACGGCAAGAAAATTGCGCTCGCGTTGGAGGTGTTTCCGGAGTGCGGCGCGGACTTCGATTGCACCAAGAAAAAGCTCACCGCGGACGCGGAGGAAAAACACACCGGCACGCTGCACGACAAACTTTTCGTGCGCCATTGGGACACCTGGAAGAATGGCACGCGTTCGCAGTTGTTCGTTTTCGATATCACGCCCGAGGGCGCTGCGAATCCGCGCTGGGTGAGCAAAGGTCTGGATGGCGATGCGCCCACCAAACCTTTTGGCGACATGGGCGAAGTCGCCTTCACGCCCGATAGCGCCAGCATCACCTTTACACTGCGCATCGCCGGCAAGAGCGAGCCATGGTCGACCAACACCGATCTCTACAACGTGTCCCTGAACGGCGGTGACGCGAAAAATCTGACGGCTGATTTTCCGGGCTACGACAACTCGCCGGTGTACTCGGCCGATGGCAAGCGTCTGTACTGGCGCTCAATGGCGCGCGCCGGTTATGAGGCCGATCGCAATCGCATCATGGAGCGCGTGCTGGCCAGCGGCGCCACGCGCGAAGTTGCGCCCGGTTGGGATCGCTCGCCGGACGGGCTGACGCTCTCCAGCGACGGCCGAACAATCTATAGCTACACGGACGATATCGGCCAACGTCGGCTGTTCGCGATCGACGTCAAGAGCGGCAAAGCGACGCGCTTGACCGAGTCCGGTGCGGTCAGCGGCTTTGCGCTCGGCAAGGACCGCATTTACGCGGTGCTGGATGATTTGGATTCCCCGGCCGATATCCACTCGCTTGGCCTGAAGGGTGGTGCGACCACGCAGCTGACCAACGTCAATAAAGACGCCTTGGCGCAGCTCAAGTTCGGAGCGTTCGAACAGTTTTCCTTCGAAGGCTGGAACGGGCAAACCGTGTATGCGTGGGTCGTCAAGCCGGTCGATTTCGATCCAGCGAAGAAGTATCCGATTGCATTCATCGTCCACGGCGGACCGCAAGGCAGCATGGGCAATTCCTTCCACTATCGCTGGAACCCGCAGACCTATGCGGGCAAGGGCTTCGCCGCGGTGTTCGTCGATTTCCACGGCTCCACCGGTTACGGTCAAGCGTTCACCGATGCAATCCGCGGCGATTGGGGCGGCAAACCGCTGGAAGACTTGCAAAAGGGCATGGCCGCCGCGCTCTCGAAGTACAGCTTTCTTGATGGCTCGCGCGCCTGCGCGCTTGGCGCCAGCTACGGCGGCTACATGATGAACTGGATTGCCGGGGCGTGGAACGATGGCTTCAAGTGCATCGTCAATCACGCCGGCATTTTCGACAATCGCTTCATGAGCTACAGCACCGAAGAGCTGTGGTTCGACGAATGGGAGTTCGAAGGCACTGCGTTCGATCGCCCAGGCGATTTCGAGAAGCAGAACCCCGTCAATCGCGTCAAGGATTGGCGTACGCCGATGTTGGTGACGCACGGCATGCTCGATTTCCGCGTGCCCTTTGAGCAAGGTATTGCGGCGTTCACGGCGCTGCAGCGCCGCGGCATCGACAGCCAGTTCCTGTGGTTCCCCGACGAGAACCACTGGATTCTGAAGCCACACAATTCGGTGCAATGGCACCGCGCCGTCGAGGCCTGGTTGACGCGCTGGACGGCGGAGACCAACGCGCCGTGATGCGTTGGCTGGCAATGGGCGCGCTGCTGGCTACGGCGGCGCACGCCGATCCGTGGGCCGACCGCTGGGGTTCGTTTCTTGGCAGCGCTGAACTGCCAGCAGTCATGGCGCAGTACCGAGTGCTCGATGCGCTCGATGGCATCGAGGACAAGGAAGAAGGATGTGCTCAATACGGTGCCAGCCTTCGGCGGGCACGCGATGCGCAGCCTTTCAGTCCGGCGCTGCAGCTGGCGATGGTGCGGTGCGCTGTGGGCGAAAAGGCCCGCACCGAGGCGTTGGCGTTGCTCGGCGCGCAACGGGCGTTTTTGCTTCGCGAGGGCCGCGGCCAAAGCGTGCTTCGCCCGGTTTTGGTCGCCACCGAATCGGATGCCGCGGCGCTGGTGGAAGGTGCCGGCTGGACGCCGCTGTATGGGCGATACAAAGTCGGTGCGCCCGGCGGCAGCTTGCCGTTCATCGCAATCTTTCTCGATGAGCGCGGGCAGGAAAAGCAGCTGTACTTTGATTTCCTCCGCGTTTGGCAGCGTCTGGATCGCGATCAGCCGGATGCGCGGTTTCCTGCTTATCTGGCGGCACTCAGCGCGCAGTTTTTGCGCGGCGCAGAGGGTGTGCGCAATCCCGCCGCCGAGTTGGCGAACATCAGTGCGCGGCTTGGCGATGGCAAGCTCGAATTGCTGGATGCCAGCGTCGCCATTGAGCGTTTGGCCCTCGATGGTTACCCGCCTGCGGCGTTCGAGATGTTGCCGTTATGTCTGGTCGCGCAAGATACTGCCTGCCTGAAGTCGGCGCGCGCCTTGGTCGCCCCGCTTGCCGAGCGTGGATTGTCCGAGGCGCACCTGGTGCTGGCGCTGGCGTTCGATGCCGACGGCGACAAGCGCGCCGCGAGCAAGCATATCGACCATGCCGCAAAGCGCTTGGGTCAGGCGCAAGCCAATCTCGCTTATGCGCAACTGGCCTTCAGCCTGGGAGAACGAGGCCGCACGCCGCTCGCCCGGCAATGTCTGGAACGCGCCGCGCGCGCTAACCTGGCCGATGCCGCCTTTTTGCAGGCGCAACTTGCCAAACCCAATCGCCAACGCAATTGGCTGGAGCGTGCGGCCAAAGCGGGATCGCCGGCAGCCGCGGCGCAACTGGCGTTGAATGCGTGGCGCGCGAAAAACGCACAGCAAGCGCGCCGCTGGATGAAAACAGCGGCCGATGCGGGAGACCCGGCGGGCTTGGCCTTGATGGCGCTGGTGGCTGAAGTGGGTTCGAATCAGGTGGTACCGGATCTCGATCGCGCCTATCGCTACTTCCTGCGCGCGGCCGATGCCGGCAACGCCGGTGCGATGCGTAGACTCGGGCGCGCCTTCGCACGTGGCGAGCTTGGTCGCAGCGTCGATGTGGTGGAAGCCGAAGGCTGGTATCTGAGCGCGTCCGTGCGCGGCAATCAGACGGCCGCGCTGGCGCTTGGTGAACTCTATCTCGACGGGCACGAGGGATTGCGCGGCAGCGTCCAGGATGGGCTGCGGATCATCGAGGAGTTGGCGGGCGGCGGCCTTGTCGCTGCGAGGTTGCGTCTTGCCAGTGTCTTGATCGAGCGCAATGGCGACGGCGACGCCGAGCGTGGGCTGAAGTTATTGGTCGAATTGGCCGATGAGGGGCAGGCGGCTGCAAGCTTTCGCTTGGGGCAAATCGCCGAATTCGGTCAGGCCGGGCAGGCGGCCGATGCGACGCTGGCGCGAGCGCATTACCAACGCGCCGCAACCGCGGGCCACGCGGCCGCGCGCGACTACCTGGCGCGTGCGCTTTATGACGGCCGCGGCGGGCCCAGAGACCGCGCTGCCGCGCTACGTTGGTGGACACAGGCAGCAGACGCCGGCTGGCGTCCGGCAGCCAATTCGCTGGCCTGGGTGCAGTGCAGCAGTCGCGATCCTGCGGTGCGCGATCCACAAGCCGGTACGCGGCGCATTTCCGATGTATTGGGCGTCGATCGCAATGCCAACTACCAGGACACGCTGGCCGCGTGTCTGGCCGCCTCAGGCTTGCTCGATCAGGCGATCGAAACCCAGCGCGAAGCGATCGCCCAGGCGATGGAAGCGACCGATATCAGCGACTCCCAACGGGCAGATTTTGAGCGGCGGCTGGCGTCCTATCTGGCGGGGGAAGCTTGGGAAGAGGAGTAAACCTGCCGCCACAAAATTTCCCGGCGGGCTGGCGACCAGGGTAGGGCGGCGGCAAGACGACCGCGGTTCACGCTAGCGACGAGAACGCGGGCAGCGCTCGCATCCGCTTCAATGTTGCTACGAGATATCGTTTGCTGGTTCCGACAAGGGCTTGTCGCCCACCAGCGCCCCGGCCACGATGCCAGCGATCGCGACGATCGCGATCGTGCTGAGGTTGGGTCCCAGCAGTGAATGCAAGTTGGCATCGAATGCATAAAGGGCTGCGGAAGCGCCGCCGAGACAAATCGCTGGCACGAGGCCTGCGCAGATCGAAATCGCCCGACTATCGGCTCGCGAGGCGCTGAATCCGGCCGCCGCGCCAGCAACAATCAGCATCAACCACAAGACCAGTTGGACCAGCAGCTTGATCGCCCACATTCCGGCAACGAAAACCAGCGCAGCGCGTTCCGCGCTTCGCCCTGACTGAATACCAAGAGGTTCGTTCCACAGCGACACCACGATGGCAGTCAGCCCCCCGGCGCCAGCGGTCGCCATACCAAGAAGTATCGCCCGGCTTGTACGATCCATGTTCCCCGCAGGCGACCAAGGCATATCTACTCCAGCCCATCGATTGGCGATTTGGTTGCAGGTCTCCTCATCGGCAACTCGAGGGCAGATAGCGCGCCTCGACGTTGGACGTGCAGCTCCAGCTCAGCGACTCGGCGTCCAACGTCAGATACAGGTCTTTCCCGGCCAGTTTTGTTGGCGCGGCGCTGGCGAATGTAATCTGCATGCCACAACCGCCATCATCGAATTCGCCGACCAGGCTGTCCCCGATCAGCGGTGAGCTCGGTTTCGCTCCACCAGTCAGCTGCGACCAATCGTTGGGACAACTGCCGTCGCTGGCGACGAACTCCGCGATGGCGGTCTTGGCCGGTCCGGTGGTGCCCAGAACTTCAAGTGCTCGCGCGCGTACCGTGTAGTCGTGATACGCAGGAATAGCGATCGCCGCGAGAATGCTGATGGGAACCAGCGCCACGACAAACACGATCAACCCGACCACCAAACCCGACATGCGTTGCTGTTGCTTCTCCGGAGATACGGTGTAGGCCCAGCGATCGACGACCAGCGTACCGGCCACGAAGTCATGCAGCGCCTGCTTGCGCTCGGTGAGCGCCGCGAGCAGGAAGCCGATATAGAAGGTCAGGTACGAAAGGCTGGACGCGAGCCATCGACCGAGTGCGCGGCCGAAACCAATTCGTCGACCTTCCAGATCGACAACCTTGATGCCTATCAGGCGTTTGCCGATCGTTGCTTGCCACTCCGAACTCTCGAGGCTCGCGTAATAGATAGGCGCTGCCAGAAGCCACAGCAGATAAATCACGGCTGCGCCGCCATCTTCGCCCATCGCACCGACCGTCATTGGAGTGATGACTGCGGCGATCACAGCCAGTGGTAGAACCAGCACGATGGAATCGACGATCAGTGCCACCCATCGGCGCAGGAACCCGCCGTAAACCACGGGTCCGCCGCCAACCGGCGAGCCGATCGGATCCTCGTGGGCCTGGGTTCGGGGCGGTGCGAAAGGGCTGGGTGGCGGGGGCGGGCCGAGGATCGCCTCCGGATTCAGCGACAGCGGTTGCCACTCCGCCATGCCCTGACGCCAAACCAAAGTGTTGTCGTGAACGACCCCGCGTCGCCGCAGTTCGGTCAACTCCGCAGGACTTACGGGTCCACGCTGTTGACCTTGATCGTTATAAAACCACTGGTTCATTTTGCGCCCCCTTGCCAGATTCCCCGCTCGCTACTCTTCGCCAGTCCGAGCGGTTTGGCAAGGTCCGGTGAGCGAGCTGGCTGCAATGCCTTGGAGACGCAACCGATGCCGCTTGGCAGCGTCCTCGCGCGAGTGTCGTTTCTGCCTGAGGGCGCAAGCCTTCAGTGAATCTCGCCCACCATGCAGCGCAACGAGCCGCCGGCTTTCTCCAGCTCGTCCAGCTCGGCGCTGCACAGCTCGAAGCCGAGCGCTTTGAGCCGACGCGACGTTGAGCCGTGGATGGCCGCCATCGCCACCGCGCTCAGCCACAGATCGTTGTCGCCGAGCGCTATGCAGTTTCCGACGAATCGGTTCTTCTGCACCGGATCGATCTCGACGACCGCCTCGCCATAGATCTTGCGCAACGCCTCCATCACGCCGCGCGTGGCGATGCCGTCCGGGCACACGAGAACGCCGCGGCCCGCCAGCGCGCTCATCACCACGTTGGTGTGGTACTCGCCAGCCGCCAGATCGAAGACCAGCGTTGCTCTCAGGCCAAAAGCATCGTGCATGGCGCGAGCCCCCGCCAGCGTGCAGCGTTCGGTGAGGCCGCAAAAGCCGATGCCTCGTGCCCGATCAATGACGAGGCACCCGGTCAGTTCAGCGACCAGCGATTGCTGCGACAGATCGATGCAGGCGTAGCGCAACACGGCGGCGAACCAGCGGCGAATATCCAAGCGCTCGGCTTCGCGACGGCGCACCGGGTGCTTCATCGCCCCGACGATCAGTCGCCCTGGCGCGGTGGCAAAGACGTTGTTCGGAAACACTGCATCTGGCGTACTGGCATCGCCGGGAAACACTTGCGTGGGTATCCCGCGCCTGCTCAATTGCTCGGCGAAGCGCTGGTGTTGCAGCCATGCGCGGGTCGAATCGACCGGCTGCTGCATTTGCATGTAAGTGTTGTCCTGCGCCGATTGCTCGGCAAGACGAAAGTCCGAGGGCGAAACCAGAAACACACCGCGCGGCACACCAGGGGCGCGCGGCGGCAATCGGCTGGCAAGATCCGCAAAGGCGGATGGATCGGTGAACAGCGGCATGGTCATTGGCTCCCGTCGAAAAAACAAAACCCGCAGCCGATAAACGACTGCGGGCTTGCTTCTCCTCCCCGGCCGGCGTGCCGACGCGCGGATGATCCAGAGTTCGTGGACCGCTTAACAAGCTGCGATGCAGCATTCATCGGTCGATCTTGAGTTCAACGCTTGGCAAGCGCCGATTGAGATCGGCGAATACCGCTTCGGTACGGTCGCAGCCGCAATCGGGACTGACGTACAAAAGCTCGTTGCGATCGAGCAGCGCATGGGCCGACTCGGCTGCTGCGACCGCCGTCTTGGCGGCATCGATGGCCGCATCGACAGTGGCGATGGCACGCTGGTTGGCCTCGATCAGACGCACTTCCGCAGCTTCGGCAGCGCTCTCGATCTGGTGAATTTCGCGTGCGATGCGCAAACGCTCGGCGCTTTGCGTTTTGTCCAGCCCGCGCAGCTGCGATTGAAGTTTCGCGATCTCCGGCTGGTATTCGGTGCGAATGCGCGCCAGTTCGGCATCGACTGCGTCGAGCAAGCCGGATAACGCCGTGGAATGCGTATACGCCTCACTGAGATCGGCCACCAGGATGTGCCCTGCGTGAGCGCCGTTGGCCATCGCGAACAACGCAAGCGCCAGCAATCGCCTCATCGGACCTCCGGAAATTGTTCCGCCAGTGCCATGCTTACCGCCGTGGTCGCATCGTCCGCCGCGATGCCCAGGCGTTTGGCGGTGGCTGGGCGCATCGCCATGTCGGCATTCGCTTTCTCGGCCGCCGCCGCAATCAGCTGCGGCAGTGCATCCAGCATATCGCTCTGGCGTTGCCACTGCGCCTGCGCCCCACTATCGCCGGCGATCGGCGCCGGCGTCTCACTCGAAAGCCCGAAGCGAGCTTCGATCGCCTCGATATCGACGATGATCACGCGCGCCGGCGACGCAGCCAAAGCGCCTGCCAATAGAACGCCATACACCATCACAGCACTTGCTCCATGACCCGGTAATGAGCATCAACCATACCGAGCTTTTGGTAGGTGGCTTGTGCAGCGGCATTGTGGTCTTCCACGTACAGCCGCAGGCTGAAAGCGCCAGCCGCCCGCGCTGCCTGCGCGACCTGCCGGTACAGGGCGCTGAATACACCGCCGCGACGGGCGCTGCGCCGCACGTAGACGCTTTGAATCCACCAGTAGTCGCAGGCGCGCCAATCGCTCCACTCGCGCGTGACCAGAAGCGCGCCGATCGCGCCGGTGCTGTCTGCGGCGACGAAATACTGGCCGCGCAACGGTTCGGCAAACACACCGAGCACTCCCGCAATCACGGTCGGCGGATCGAGTGTCTTGCCCTCGGTCTCAAGCGCCATCGCAATATTGAACTCGGCGAGCGCTTCGGCGTCTGAGGGGATTGCTGGACGAACTATGAATTGGGGTTGCATAGCTGCGGAATGCTAGTTTTCCAGCGCGGTCCTTTGCTGGCAATTTGATGGCGATTGCAGGTTGAAAAGTCGATGCCGCGCTCCCACGATGCGCGGTGTCTGGTGAGAACGGAGGAGACGATGCGTTTAGTGCTGATGGCCGGACTGTTGCTGGCAAGCGCCAAAACCCTGGCGGTTTTGCCGGCGGAGGTCGATGGTCAACCCCTGCCATCATTGGCCCCGATGGTTGAGCGGGTGACGCCAGCGGTGGTCAACGTGTCGAGCAAGACGCGCGTACAGGTGCGCAATCCGTTTTTCGACGATCCGTTTTTCCGCCGTTTTTTCGATATGCCCAACGTGCCGCAAGAGCGCGTCCAGTCGTCCCTGGGGTCCGGTGTGATCGTCGATGCGGCGCGGGGCTTGGTCATTACCAACAACCACGTGATCGAGCGTGCCGACGAAGTCAGCGTCACCTTGCATGACGGGCGTACCTTGCCTGCCGAGATCGTCGGTCGCGATCCGGACACTGACGTTGCCGTGGTGCGCGTCAAGGCGGATAACCTCACGGCGATCGCACTGGCGCCCTCGGACAAACTGCGCGTAGGCGATTTTGTCGTCGCCATCGGCAATCCGTTCGGCCTCGGGCAATCGGTGACCAGCGGCATCGTCAGCGCACTCGGTCGCAGCGGCTTGCGTGGTCTTGGCTATCAGAACTTCATCCAGACCGATGCCTCGATCAATCCGGGCAATTCGGGCGGGGCGCTGGTGAATTTGCGCGGCGAACTGATCGGCATCAATACCGCGATTTTCTCGCCGTCCGGTGGCAATGTCGGTATCGGTTTTGCCATTCCCTCCGATCTGGCGCGCAATGTGATGAACCAGCTCATCGCTTTCGGCGAGGTCAAGCGCGGTTCGCTGGGCGTAGAGACGCAGGATCTGGACGAACGTCTGGCCCGCGCGCTTGGCTTGAAGCAAGGCCGCGGAGCTGTCGTCACCCGTGTGGTGCCTGAATCGCCTGCGGAAGCGGCGGGTCTGCGCACCGGAGACGTCATTACCGATATCGACGGCAAGCCCATCGTTGGCGCCGAAGCGCTGGCCAATACGGAAGGATTACTGCCGATTGGGCGGCCGCTGCCGATTCGTCTGTTGCGCGACGGCAAAGTGCAGGGCCTCGAGTTGACGTTGATCGCGTCCAGCGCGCAGCAGCTCGGTGGCGACAAGCTCGATGCGCGCTTGTCCGGTGCGCGTTTTGGCGAGTTGAGCCAACGCGAGAAGCAGGCCGGCATTGTTGGCGTCAAAGTGCTCGATGTTCGTGCCGAAAGCGCTGCGGCGCGCACCGGTCTGGAGGCTGGAGACATCATCTTCGGTGTCGATCGTTTCACTGTCGGCAGCCTCGCGGACTTGAGTAAGCGCGTGCGCGGGCAGGCGGCATTTACCTTTTCGCTGTACCGCGGCCGCCGCGCTTACTACCTGCCGGTCGAATGAGCGCGCGCCTGGCGGTTTTCGGACATCCGATTGCGCATTCGCGTTCGCCGGTGATTCATCGCGCGTTTGCCGCGCAGACGGGAATCGATCTGCGCTATGAGGCGATCGATTCCCCGCCCGAACGCTTCGTCGATGATCTCCACGATTTTGACGGGATCGGCGCCAACGTCACGCTGCCGCTGAAGGGTCTGGCCGCCATGCAGTGTTCTCGCCTGAGCGAGCGCGCGCAACGCGCGGGCGCGGTCAACACGCTCAAGCGCGAGGCCGGCGGCTGGTTCGGCGATAACACCGATGGTGCGGGCTTGTGCGACGATCTGGCCCGGCTCGGTATCGCCCTCGGCGACGCGCGCGTGCTCATTCTCGGCGCCGGCGGCGCCACGCGCGGCATCCTGGCGCCGCTACTCGCGCAGCGCCCGGCGCAGATCGTGGTCGCTAATCGAACGTTGGAAACGGCGCAGCACCTGGCGGCGCAGTTCGCAGCGCTCGGGCCGATATCGGCGTGCGACAACCGCCTCGCCGGGCAGTCGGCCTTCGACGTTGTCATCCACGCCAGCGCCGTATTCCACGGCGGCGGCGAGTTCGCGTTTGCCACGCAAGTCTTCGATGGCGCAGCGGTCGTCGATTTGTCTTACGGCAAGGCCCATGCGCCGCTGCGCGAATTGGCCACCGCCAGCGGCGCGCGCGCCGTCCACGATGGCCTCGGCATGCTCGTTGGGCAAGCGGCGCGTTCGTTCGAATGCTGGTTCGGCGTGCGTCCGAATCCGTGGGCGGTATTGGCAGAGCTATAGATATGGGCAATCTTTGATTCGTCTAAACTCGTCGGGCCATGCAACCGAGACCCGACGATGCGCAAGCTTGCTGCTTTAGGCCTGATTTTGCTTCCTGCGGTCACCCTTGCCCAAGTCGTCGAGCCTGGCGACAAATCGTACGGCGAGGAAGAGCAAATCGGCCAACGCACGCGCTGGTTCTATCAGACGCAGGGGCGCGGACTTGAGCTACAGGCCGCCGAAAAGCGCGCCGCTGCGGTATCCGCCATGGCCGAACAAACGCGCGTTCCGATGCGCGGTGCCGGATCGATTTGGCAGCGCCTCGGCCCGCAAACACAAACCATGTTCACTTGGACCATGGGTAATGTCACCGGACGCACACAGGCGTTGGCGGTGCACCCAACGGACGAAAACACCCTGTATCTGGGCACCGCGTCGGGTGGCGTGTGGAAAACGACCGACGGTGGAACGCAGTGGACGGCGATCTTCGATCAGATCGGCACGCAGACGATTGGTTCGCTGCACCTTGAGCCGGCCAATCCGAATCGATTGTGGGTCGGTACTGGCGAGAAAAGCAGCAACTGCGGCGGCTATTTTGGCTTGGGTCTGTTTCTGTCGACGGATGCCGGTGCGACCTTCGTTTCGCGCAATGGCAGCGGCGCTAACACGCTGGACTTGTCCTGGGTGACGGCAGTCGTGACCAAACCCGGCGCGCCGAGCGTCGTGTTTGCGGGCGGTACTGGCGTGTGTTCGAGTAACGGAACGGCTAGCCCTGGGGGCTTGTTTCGCTCACTCGATGGTGGCGCGACCTGGAACCGGCTGCTGACCGGTTCGCTCTTCGATATCGTTTTCGATCCGACCAATGCAGACACGCTCTACGCGGGGTTCGGCGGCGCGATGGGCGTACAAAAATCCACCGACGGCGGTAACACCTGGCAACTGTTGAGCAACGGCATCAGCTACGGGACGTCGCGATTGCGTGTGGCGCTGGCCCCGAGCAATCCGCAAATCGTGTACGTGTTGCAGGGCGCGCCGTTGTATCGATCGAGCGATGGCGGCAACAGTTTCTCGCTGGTCAATTCCGGTGCATGCGAAGGGCAGTGCAGCTACAACCTGACGATCGATGTGCATCCCACCAATCCCGATGAGTTGCTGATCGGTACCATCCGTCATTCGCGTTCGACCAATGGCGGTGCCACGCTCACGGCATTGACCGCAAGTTGGGGCGGCTCGCAATCGGTACATCAAGATACGCATATCGTGCGCTACTCGCGCAGCAACCCGCAGCGCTTCTGGGTCGGCACCGATGGCGGCTTGTGGCGCACCGATAACGGCGGCGGCCTTGCCGGCAGCTACACCAATCTGAACGCCAGTATCGACACGGTGCAGTTCTATGACGTGGCGATCGATCCGCTGCAACCGGATCGCGTTTTTGGTGGCGCACAGGACAACAGCTCTTCCGGGCGCTTTGGATTGAATCTGTGGAATGTCACGCGCGTCACTGGCGATGGCATGATGAATCTGGTCGCGCCGCAAAACCCACAAATCGTGGTCCAGGCGGGCTATCCCTCCGGCGGATTGCCGCAAGTGCATCGATCGACCAGCGGCGGAGGACCAGGAACGTTGGTCACCATTCCTTCCTCTGGTTTGACGTCAGGCGAGCCGTATCCCTGGGTGACGCCACTGGCGGTGTCGCCACCGCATCACGTGCATCCGGCGACCATTTTTTTAGGTTCTAACCGCCTCTATCGCGGGCCCATCGAAACCACCAGCGGCTTTAGTTGGACGGCGCTCAGCGCCGCCAGCCTCGGTTCCACGCTATCGGTCATCGAGCCCTTCATCCAGAATGGAGTGCTGGGCGTATTCGCCGGTAGCCAGTCTGGGCGCATTTATCGCTGCGATAATGTCGGTACGTCGAGTAGCTGCAGCGAGATCACCGGCAGTGTCCCCGCGACGCGTTTTGTGACCGACATCGCCGTCGACCGCCTCAATCCCCGCCGCGTATTCCTGACCCGTGCTGCGTTCGACGATAGCCGCTTGTACGTCAGCAACGACCTGGGCGCCACCTGGACGGCGATCGGCAATGCGCTGCCTGGCGTGCCTGCGAACGCAGTCGCCATCGATCCCATGGACCGCAACACGATTTACGTCGGCACCGACATCGGCATGTACCGCAGCGTCGATGCGGGCCTCAATTTCGTGCCGTTCAACGACGGCATGCCGCTCGGCAATGTGATCACCGATCTCGAAATCTCCGCGCCGCGCCATCAGCTCGTGGCCGGCAGTTACGGCCGCGGCGCGTGGCGCATCGAGTTGTCGGATGTGCTGCTGGTGAGCGATATGGAGTAGCCGCTATTGACGGAGGCCGCTCCGTGGGATTCGCACGGAGCGGTGTTGCGTCGGGCGGCGCTAGGCCTGGCGTCGAACTCGATTCTGGTTTTGCCATTCCGTCTGGCACTGAATCACATGATTCAATGGGGCATAACGCACACAACCTGGATCGGATGATCGAGATCAATCCACCAACGCCTCGCGCTGCAGCCGCTGCAATTCCGCAATCCCGCTGCGCGCCAGTGCCAGCATGGCAGTCAACTCGTCGTCGCGGAAAGCATGGCCTTCGGCGGTGCCTTGCAACTCAATGAAGGCGCCGGCGTCGTTCTGCACCACGTTCATATCGGTCTCGCAATCGGAGTCCTCGGCGTAGTCGAGATCGAGCACCGGCTGGCCGCGCCAGATGCCCACGGACACGGCGGCGACCTGGCCGTGAAGTGGATCTTTGGCGATAATTTTGTTGCGCAGCAGTTTGCGAACGGCGTCGACCAACGCCACGTAGGCGCCGGTGATCGCAGCAGTGCGCGTGCCGCCATCGGCTTGCAGCACATCGCAGTCGAGCACGATCTGACGTTCGCCGAGCGCTTTGCGGTCGACCACGGCGCGCAGCGCGCGACCGATGAGGCGTTGGATCTCGTGCGTGCGCCCGGACACGCCGCGCGACGATTCGCGGGCGCTGCGCGAGTGCGTAGCGCGCGGCAGCATGCTGTATTCGGCGGTGACCCAACCTTCGCCTGTGCCGCGCAACCACGGTGGCGGCTTGTCGTCGACACTCGCGGTGCACAGCACGCGCGTATCGCCAAACGACACCAGCACCGAACCCTCGGCGTGGCGGGTGAAATTGCGGATAAACGAAATCGGTCGCAACGCGTTGGTCGCGCGGCCGCTGGGGCGGGCAGGGTGCATGGGATTGCTCGAATCGACTAAACGACGATGTTAGCAGTCCAGCTCAACTTGCATCGCCCAGCTCATTGCTGCCATCGCCCAGCTCATTGCGCCCGCGCTGGAATTTGGCGAGCTCCGTCCATGTTGGATCGGCGGCACTGAGTAGCCGTTCGACGATCGCGTTCTCCAGTTGCTCGACATCGAACTTTGCCCAATCGACGACTTCAAGCTTCAAGTCATGCCAGTGGTGCGCCGCCTCGCGAAGGTCATAGCGCAGCACATCGACCACTCGCTGCGCCTCGTCGCGGGTCAGCGACTCTGCTGCCATCAGGTACTCGCGCGCTTTCGCCATAACGTCCAATAGCGATGACGCCGCGTGCATTTCCGCATTCGGCAACTCCTCTCGAAGCCAATGCCGGGCAGTGTCGTACGCGCGTTGGAGTGCACTGTTCATGTGGCCCATTGTAGCCGCGAACCACCGATTCGGTGCAGGCCCGTTCGCATTCCTTGTTTGAACGGCGACGAATTGCCCCGACCATGGAGCCCGGCCGTGGCCGGGCTCCGGGTTTTCCTGCTTAGCGGACGGTGATGGTGATGCTGCGCGTAAACAATATGCTGCCTGATGCATGACGGGCGACAGCGTTGATGGTTCGCGTACCGGCACTCAAGTTGGCGCTGGCGCGAAAGCCGTCGGCCGCTTGTGTACTGCTTGCGATTGTCGAACCACCCAATTCGGTCGCGCGCGGGGCAAGCCCGAGGTTTTCCATGCCAACGCAATGGACGCTGATAGCGAAGGGTGAAGCGAGGAACGAGCGCAACCGTGGTGACGGCCCAAAAACAAGAACCGCCCCAACGGGGCGGACGGTGGCTTCCGATTGGCCCTTCGCAGCCTGAGACATTTCGCGCCTCGGGTCGTCCTTGCGGATGACAGTCCCAGTGGAAACAGCCATGGCTAAGCCTTCGTTCACCGGACGAGATTGTGTTCTAGGTTTGATCCTCGCCATCTTCGCCCTGTGTATTGCGCAATCGGCGGCCGCCAATTGCGCGAGTACCACTTGGCAGTCCACCTATCCGGGCTTGCAGGAGGCCCGTGCGGCGATCACCGCGCAGCGACGACCAGCGATCCACACCCGCGCACGCTGCGCCCGCCAGATCGTTGAGGCGATCGGGCAGCCGGATGTCAGCTGCGCCGAATGCGTACTCGAATACGCTCGGCTTCTGGCGGACGTGACGGCCATACAGCGTCTGGCCTTCAACCAATCCGGTGCCGACGATCTCCGCAAACAGTACCTGGAATCCGAGTTCGACATTCGACGGAATCTGCACCTGTACCTCGCCGAAGCGGCGCACGAAGTGGCGCTCGAAAGGTTGGCAAAACTGAACATCGCTGACGCCGGCTCCTGCATCGAACGCTTGGCCAAACTCGACCCCAACGGCAAGCGGGCGCTCGAGTTCCACGAGTTGATCAGCTCCGTCCAACAGGACGGCTTGCTCGGACCCCAGTCGCTGCGATCTTGGGCCAAAGCGGTTCGCTCATGCGATCGGTGGGACATTACCAGCGGCGAGAACCGCGACAACCAAGGGGTTCTGGCCGCACTGTGCGCTCCAGGTTGTCAGTCGTATCTGCACGATTACAACAATCGCGTCGCGAGTGCTCTGAAAGGTCTACCGTACGTTCCCAGAATGGAGGCTTGCGGCCCATGAGCTCCTATGCACTGCTTTTCTCGTTGCTGCTATCGAACACCGTTCCGGTGATTGAAGACACGGCGGCCGCCCAAAAAGAAGTTCCGGTGCAGGTCAGCGCACGGATTGACGGCCCGGTGGGATACTTCTCGCCGGTCTACATCCAAGCGCAAATCCGCAGTACCGACGGCGTCGATGCGGAGTGCATCCGGCTTGTGGCGCGAAGCAGCATTGGCGAAATCTTCCGCGGAGATTCCGATGCCGCGTGCGACGGCGAACAAACTCAGTGGCAAGCCTGCAAAATCCTGGGTCCGGCCGGACAACAAGGCGTCATCGACGTTTCGTGCCAGATGGATCCGAAATTGTCCCTGATCGAGACGCTCACATCCGCCAGGATGCTTCTAGGGCCGCAGCGCCAGAACGCGCTACTGGTCGTCAACCTCGCAACAGGCGACGATACGCCCCCAAGAATCATTACCACCGATGTGGCCATCGATCTCAACCCGCCCAAGGTAGCCGTCGCCTACGGCGGGTTTTTCGGTGCTTTCCTGCTGGGCTTGTTCCTGCTGTTGCGCGAGCGAGTTCAGCGCAATCCACCGACAAAACTTCCGGACGCAAATTGGAAGGCCGTGAGCACCTATGTGTGGAACGGTACCAACGCCGTGATCCGGCTACTGCAACAGGCCTTCACCGGTGGCACCGTCGCCCTAGTCATCATTCTGATCGCACGTGCCAGTGAAGGCGTGCAACCACCCATCAGCGTGACCGTGCAGGACTTCTGGGGCGGAACGCTAATCGGACTGTTCTCGGTTCCGCTATCGGACTGGCTGTTCAACACATTGAAGTCGGTGCCGCCGAAATAACCTCGCAACGCTTTGACGACCTATCGTGACGCTTTGACGACCTATCGCGACGCTTTGACGACCTATCGCGATGCTTTAACGACCTATCGTGATGCTTTAACGACCTATCGCGATGCTTCGCCGAACTGTCGCGATGCTTCACCAACCTGTCGCGATGCTTCGCCGACCTCTCGCGATGCTTCGCCGACCTCTCGCGATGCTTCGCCGACCTGTCGCGATGCTTCGCCGAAGCGCTGCAATGCTTCGCCGCCCTGCCGCGATGCTTCACCGACCTGTCGCGATGCTTTGCCAGCCTGTCACGATGCTTCGCTGAACTATCGCAATGCTTCAGCGACCTGTGGCGATCCTTCAGCTTGGTTGAGTCGTATGGCGATCACTGCCACGCCTGCCGAATCTCGCAGATTCTGACCAAGCCAGCACGGGCCTTAGCAAAACGCGCTGAGCGGTCCACTGACTGGTAGATTCCTGGTGGAAGTTGTTGCAGGCACTCACGCATGAACAAGAAAGTGCTCACCGAGACCGATATCCGCAGCAAGTTCATCACCCCGGCGCTGGTCGGCGTGAACGGTGAGAAGTGGAACCTGCACGCGCAGATCCGCGAAGAGGTCTACTTCACCCGCGGCCGCGTCATCGTGCGCGGCAAGGTGGTCAGGCGTGGCGAAGCAAAGAAGGCCGACTACATCCTCTCGTACAAACCCAATCTGCCACTGGCCATCGTTGAGGCCAAGGACAACACCCACGCCGTGGGCGCAGGGATGCAGCAGGCGCTGGAATACGCGGAAATCCTGGACATCCCCTTCGCCTACAGCAGCAATGGCGATGCCTTCCTGGAGCATGACCGCACCGCCACCAGCGGCGCCGTCACGCGCGAGATTCCGCTCGACCAGTTCCCCAGTCCAGCCGAGCTTTGGGCGCGCTATCGGGCCGCCAAAGGCTTTACCCCGGAGCAGGAAGTCGTCGCTACCCAGGACTACTTTGAGGACGGCACTCGCCGCATGCCGCGTTACTATCAGCAGATCGCCATCAACCGCACCGTCGATGCGATTGCCCGCGGTGAAGATCGAATCCTGTTGGTGATGGCGACCGGCACCGGCAAGACCTACACCGCCTTCCAGATCATCTGGCGATTGTGGAAGTCCGGCGCGCGCAAACGGATCCTGTTCCTGGTGGACCGCAACATCCTCGCCGACCAGACCAAGACGAACGACTTCAAGCCCTTCGGGGCGGCGATGACCAAGATCACCAACCGCACGGTCGACAAGTCCTTCGAGATCTACCTCTGCCTGTACCAGGCGGTGACCGGCACCGAGGAAGAACAGAACATCTACAAGCAGTTCTCGCCCGGCTTCTTCGATCTGGTCATCGTGGACGAGTGCCACCGCGGCAGCGCAGCAGACGACGCCGCGTGGCGCAAGGTGCTGGAGTACTTCAGCACCGCCACGCAGATCGGCCTGACCGCCACGCCCAAGGAAACCAAGGACGTTTCCAACATCGAGTACTTCGGCGACCCGATCTACACCTACTCCCTGCGCCAGGGGATTTCCGACGGCTTCCTCGCGCCCTACAAGGTGGTGCGCATCGGCATCGACAAGGACCTGGACGGCTGGCGCCCGGAAATCGGCCAGACTGACAAGTACGGCTATGCCATTGAAGATCGCGAGTACAACGACAGCGACTACGACCGCCACCTGGTTCTGGTGAGGCGTACGAAGCTGGTGGCCGAAAAGATCACCGAGTTCCTGCGCGCCACCGACCGCTTCGCCAAGACCATCGTCTTCTGCGAGAACATCGACCACGCCGAGCGCATGCGCCAGGCGCTGGTGAACGCCAATCCGGATCTGGCCGCCGCCAACCCCAAGTACGTGATGCGCATCACCGGCGACAACGACGAGGGCAAGGCGCAGCTCGACAACTTCATCGATCCTGAAAAGACCTATCCCGTCATCGCCTGCACCTCGCGCCTGATGAGCACCGGCGTGGATGCTCAAACCTGCCATTTGATCGTGCTCGATCGGCGCATCGCCTCGATGACCGAGTTCAAGCAGATCATCGGTCGCGGCACGCGCATCAACGAGGACTACAACAAGCTCTACTTCACGATCATGGACTTCAAGCGTGCTACCGCGTTGTTCGCAGATCCTGATTTCGACGGCGATCCGGTGCAGATCTACGAGCCGAAACCTGAGGAAACCGTCGTGCCGCCGGACGAACCGGCCGGCACCGACGATCCCAAACCGGCCGACATCGGCATCGATGAAGATCCGGATGCGAACGACAAACCCAAGCGCTACGTCGTCGACAACGTCGAAGTCCGCGTCGCCACCGAGCGTGTCCAGTACCTCGACGAGCACGGCAAGCTGATCACCGAATCGCTCAAGGACTACTCCCGCAAGACGGTGCGACAGGCCTACGCCTCACTGGACGATTTCCTCACCGTCTGGAACGACGCGGTGCGCAAGCAGACCATCCTCGACGAGCTGGCGCGCAAGGGCGTGTTTCTCGAAGAACTCGCCGCGCAGGTCGGCCGCGACTACGACGCTTTCGATCTGGTCTGCCACATCGCCTTCGACGCGCCCCCACTGACGCGCCGCGAGCGCGCCGAGCGCGTGGTGAAGCGCAATGTCTTCGCCAAGTACGGCGAGAAAGCTCGCGCCGTGCTCGACGCGCTGCTGTGGAAGTACGCCGACAGCGGCATCGGCAGCATGGAGTCCATGGACATCCTCAATGTGGATCCGCTGCGCCGGCTGGGCACGCCGGTCGAAATCATCTCCTGGTTTGGCGGCAAACCCGCCTATCTTGCCGCCGTCCACAATCTGCAAACCGCGTTGTACCAACAAGCCCACTGACCCATGCCCAACGTTTCAAACCTCGTCAAATCCATCCAGGACATCATGCGCAAGGACGCCGGCACCTACGGCGATGCGCAGCGTCTGGAACAGCTCGGCTGGATGTTCTTCCTGAAGATCTTCGACGATCGCGAGAAGGAACTGGAACTGCTGCGCGATCACTACGTCTCCCCGTTGCCCGCACACCTGCGCTGGAGTAACTGGGCCACCGACGACGAAGGCCTCACCGGCGAGGCGCTGCTCGATTTCGTCAACATCACGCTGCTGCCGCGCCTGAAGGGGCTCACTGGCGGCGGCGACCGGATCGCCACGCTGATCCGCACGGCGTTCGAAGACGCCAACAACTACATGAAGAACGGCACCTTGATGCGCCAGGTGATCAACAAGATCAACGGCATCAACTTCAACGCCTCCGATGACCGCCACATGTTTGGCGACATCTACGAGAAGCTGCTCAAGGACCTGCAGTCGGCCGGCAACGCCGGCGAGTTCTACACCCCGCGCGCCGTCACCCAGTTCATCGTGGAACAGGTCAACCCGCGCCTCGGCGAAACCCTGCTCGATCCCGCCTGCGGCACCGGCGGCTTCCTGGTCTGCGCCATCGAACACCTGCGCAAGCAGGCCAAGACCGAAGCCGACGAGCGTTTCATCCAGGACTGTTTCACCGGCATCGAGAAGAAGCACCTGCCGCATGTGCTGTGCATGACCAATCTGTTGCTGCACGGCATCGACGTGCCCTCCAACGTGCGCCACGACAACACGCTGGCGCGCCCACTGCGCGACTGGAGCCCGAAGGAGCGTGTGGATGTCATCGTCACCAATCCGCCCTTCGGCGGCATGGAAGAAGACGGCATCGAATCCAACTACCCGGCCGAGTTCCGCACCCGAGAAACGGCGGACTTGTTCCTCGTGCTGCTGATGAAACTACTCAAACCCGGCGGCCGCGCCGGCCTGGTGTTGCCAGACGGCACCCTGTTCGGCGAGGGCGTGAAAACCCGCATCAAGGAAGCGCTCCTGACCGAGTGCAACCTGCACACCATCGTCCGCCTGCCCAACGGCGTGTTCAATCCGTACACCGGCATCCGCACCAACCTGCTGTTCTTTACCAAAGGCACGCCCACCCAGGACGTTTGGTACTACGAGCACCCCTATCCACCCGGCGCCAAGAGCTACAACAAAGGCAAGCCGATCCGCATCGAAGAGTTCGAGGCGGAGCGCCTGTGGTGGGGTTCCGAGGGCGATGGCTTTGCCGCCCGCGTCGAGAACACACAGGCCTGGCGCGTGTCGATCGATACGATCAAGGCCGGCGGCTACAACCTGGATTTGAAGAACCCGCATCGATTAGACGACGGTCCGCAGGATGTCGAGCATTTGTTGGCGGAGTACGAAAAGCTGCTCGCGCAGATTGCGGAGACGCGGGCGAAGTTGAAGGACGAGTTGTATCGGGCGCTGATGGCGACATCCGGGGCAGCGGAATGAAGCTGGAGACGTTTTTTGAGAAGTTTGAGGTGTTGGCGGACGCGCCCGATGCGGTGGCCAAGATTCGCGAGCTGATCCTCGAATCAGCAATCCGGGGAAAGCTCGTTCCGCAAAATGCAAGTGACGAGCCTGCATCCGAAATACTCAAGCGCATTGCGAGTGCCCAAGCTGGGCAGGTTCGGAAACTAGCGGCGCTTCCTCCTGTTGGCGAGGACGCCTATCTTCAAATCCCACAGGGGTGGGAATGGACAAGGCTCGGAAACACTGGGCGGATATTCAATGGCGATAGCGTTAGTGAAAGCGGCAAAGCTGAACTAGCGAAGGTCGAAGACGGCCTGCCATTCATCGCGACTAAAGATGTCGGCTACGGCCGAGCTGCTCTGGCTTATGACAACGGACTGAAAGTCAAGCTCGGTGATCCTGGATTCAAAGTGGCGCGTGCAAACGCCGTTCTGATTTGTGCCGAAGGTGGCAGTGCTGGACGGAAAATAGGGGTCACCGATCGCGATATTTGCTTTGGCAATAAACTCTACGCGAACGAGGTCTGGGAGGGAATTCATCACCGATTCGTCTTCTACGTTTATCAAGCGCGGACGTTCTTTAAGGAGTTCGCTGCCAGAATGACCGGAATTATCGGCGGTATAGCGCGCAGTGAGTTTCTGTCGCTTCCCTTTCCCCTCCCGCCCCTCGCCGAGCAGAATCGGATCGTCGTGAAGGTGGATGAGTTGATGGCGTTGTGTGACCGGCTCGAGGCGCAGCAGCAGGAACAGGAGACGCGGCAAGCCGCACTCGCTCGTGCGTCGCTCGCCCGCTTTGCCGACGCGCCCACCCCGGCCAACCTCCCGTTCCTCTTCCACCCGTCCTACGCCATCACGCCCGCCGAACTCCGGAAGTCCATTCTCACACTCGCCGTCCAAGGCAAACTCGTCCCCCAAAACCCGAACGACGAACCAGGCGAACAAATTCTACGACGAATTAACTCAGGCGCCTTGTCCGAGAAGGCTTCAAACGGTTCCATGGAGAGCGAGGACCTCGGTGAACTCCCGTTCGGTCTCCCAAATGGATGGTCGGTATCAAGACTTGGATCCATTCTGCTCCCGACGAGGGGCATCTCATACGGCGTCATCAAACTCGGGGCTGAACCTCAGCAAGGCGGAATTTTCATTCTCCGGTGCAGCAACGTACGCTTTCGCCGAATTGATCTGAACGGAATTCGGAAAGTGACGGAACAGATCTCGACCGAATATGGCAGGACAATTCTCGAAGGTGGCGAGGTCCTGATCAATGTCCGCGGAACCCTCGGTGGATGCGCCGTCGTTCCCCCTGCGTTGAAGGGCTACAACATTGCTCGTGAAGTTGCCGTCATCCCCGTCCACTCAGAAATCGATCCGACTTTTCTCCTCAATGTAATCGCGTCACCTTACTTCCAAGACAGGGTCGATGAAAACCTCCGTGGCATCGCCTACGAAGGGTTGAATCTGGGTTTGTTGCGCGACTTTCTCGTCCCCATCCCGCCCCTCGCCGAACAACGCCGAATCGTGGTCAAAGTGGAGCAGCTGATGTCCTTGGTGGACGCGTTGGAAGCCCAGCTCGCCGCCTCCCGCGCCTCTGCCGCGAAGCTCCTTTCAGGCCTAGTCACTGAACTTACATCGCACTAGATCCTCCCAGGCAGGCTATGACCTACATCCGCAGCAATATCGTTGACGCCGAGTGGTCCGACTGCCTAAGCCGCCTACGCGACGCGCGGGCGCTTGTACTCAGTGATGCCGAGTCCTTTCATCAAGCTGCCATGGCGCTGGAGCGTGTAGGCCAGATGCTGTGCGGGAAAGTTCGAAACGGTCTCGGTGCTTACGAGAACGAACTGCTCGAACTAGCGACGATAGCCGAAACGATGGATTCCGCGGAGGTCGCCCGACTCTTCGCGACCGTCAAGGAGGCGCGCAACATGGCGGTGCATGAAGGTGCATGGGCGCGCCAGCTGAGCAGCCGTCTTGTCGACTTCTTCCTCATCTTGGAGCAAGCAATCATGAGCAAAATGACGTACGCACAAGACATCATGGTACGACAGCCAATGGTCGCCGAGATGTGGCACCTAGTCGCCCACGTCCGGCAGACGATGCTGGCGAACTCCTTTTCCAGCTTGCCGGTCTTCAAGGACGACCGCTGGCATTTCATTACCGACCTGATGATCATGCGGTTTCTGCATGCTGCGACGAATGGAAAAGATCTCAAAACCCGCGTAAGGCGGATTCCCGTGTAGGGTGGAACCCGCACACGCTTCATCGTGCGGATTCCACCACCACGCGCACGGCACGATGGACGATGGAGTGTCGGGGGCCGGATGGCGAAGGCGCTTCACCTGTACGTCTCGACGAACGAGGGTGCCGCGGTCCGTGCGGCGGAATCCGCACGGGTGGATGGCGGCATGGTAAGCCGCTGATCGTCGTCGAGCAGTTGGCCTTTAAATCGCCTTCCCAGAATCGACCTGTAACGGTCACCGCTTTAGCGAGCCGTCAGCGCCTCGAAGCCGTCACGAAACAAGTACTCCGATGGGATGTCATACGGGTAGTACACGCCCAGATTGGAAATCGAGCAGCAGCCGCCGAAAATGATCACTTCGCGACCGCTCCATACCGACTCGTGGTAGCGCCGGGGGAGCGGCGCTCCCGTCGTCGTGGTCGCCATCCAGGTGTCTGTCGCGGGGTCATAGCGGCCGCCGGTGTCAAAGATTAGCGAGCCATTCCACCCACCCCAGACGATCATGTCGGTGCCGGTCCATACCGCCGTGTGCTCGTCACGTGCGCTCGGAGCGCTTGGCGTTGTCGTTGGCACCCAGCTATTCGTCGCCGGGCTGTATCGACCACCAGTGGCAAAGCTAGTCTGTCCAGTGGTTCCACCCCAAATAATCATTTCGTTGCCAGTCCACACGGCCGTGTGGCCTTGCCGCGCGGTGGGAGCGCCGATCGTCGCCGTGGCCCTCCAACTGTCCGTCTCAGGGTTGTAATGGCCACCAGTGTTGAACGTACTACAACAACCACCCCATACGATCATCTCTGTCCCGGTCCATACCGCCGTGTGTGCGAGGCGTGAAGCCGGCGCTCCCATCGTGGTCGTTGCAGTCCAGCCGTCTGTAGACGGGTTGTATCGACCGCCCGTATTGAACGTTGCAGAGCCGTCATATCCACCCCAGATGATCATTTCCCTGCCGGTCCACACCGCCGTGTGGTTGTTTCGCGCGCTCGGCGCAGCGGCCGTTGTTGTTGATGTCCAGGTGTCCGTCGCAGGGTCGTAGCGGCCGCCGGTATTGAAGTTGGACCCAAACTCGATGTGGCCGCCCCAGACAACCATGTCCCTGCCGGTCCACACCGCAACCCGCGTAAGGCGGATTCCCGTGTAACCCGCGTAAGGCGGATTCCCGTGTAGGGCGGAACCCGCACAAGCTTCATCGTGCGGTTTCCGCCGTTACGCGGTCCGAGCGGCGGAATCCGCGCGGGTTGAAGGCAGCATTGTTATTTGTCCTCGGCGCGCGGGTTCCGCCCTACTTGTCGGATTTTTCTGACGTTTTGTTGCGGGGCCGCCAGCCCGCGCAAGGCGGATTCCCGTGTAGGGCGGAACCCGCACAAGCTTCATCGTGCGGATTCCGCCGTTACGCGGACCGTGCGGCGGAATCCGCGCGGGTGGATGGCGGCATTGTCAATTGTCCTCGGCGCGCGGGTTCCGCCCTACTTGTCGGATTTTTCTGACGCTTTGTTGAGGGGAATGCTGACTGACGGGTGTGGTTGGGATGGGCATGGTGGCGATCTGGTTCTTTTGGATGCTTGCGATGCCCAACTATCGACGTGCGTTGACGCCGGGTGGCACGTGGTTTTTCACGGTCAATCTGCTGGAACGTCGTGGCAACGATCTACTGGTTCGGCACATCGATCTGCTGCGGGCGTGTGTGGCGGCGGAGCGATCACAGCGGCCTTTTGCGATTCGGGCGTGGGTGGTGCGCCATCGTGAATGAGGCATGGTGGATTCAATAAGCAGACGGCGATTTGAAGGCGCAATTGGCAGTCATCTCACTGTCTTCTAACCGTCAACGCATTGCCGTCTGCAGGCGCAAGACTGAGTGCCCATCTGAACAGCGGGTGGGACGCATGCTCAATTTGCAGCAGCGCATCGAAGAGAAGTTTCCTGCGATGTTTGCGCCGCAGCGGGCGCGGTTCACACGTCCCTTGCTCGCGGGCCTTGCCAAGTTCACGCGATTGGATCGCTGCGAAGCGGTGGTTCGCGACTATCCGCATCTCGAAGGCCTGGAGTTTGTGGAAGGCGTGATGCGCCATGTCGACGCGCGCTATCGCGTCGACGATCTGGAGCGTCAGCGGATACCGGTGTCGGGCGGATGCCTGATCGTCTCCAATCACCCGCTGGGCGGGCTGGATGCGCTCGCGCTTCTCAAAATGGTCGGCGACATCCGTCGCGATGTGCGTATCGTCGCCAACGACTGGTTGAACATTCTGGCGCCATTGCGTTCTTTGCTATTGCCGGTGCGCGTATACGGTGGTCGCAGCGATGCGTCGCAAGTCAATGCTTTGGAGGCGGCGCTCAAAGATGGGCTGGCGGTCATCGTCTTTCCGGCAGCAGAAGTCTCTCGCCTGACATGGCGTGGTGTGCGCGACAAACCCTGGCGCACCGGTTTTGTGCGGCTGGCGCGTGCCAGCGGAGTTCCGGTGATCCCGGTCGATATCGCAGCGCGCAATGCTTTCAGTTTCTACGCGGCCGCGGCGGTGGCCGGGCCACTCGGGACGGCGATGTTGCCGCGACAGATTTTCCGCAGCGGCCAGCGCATCGATATTCACATCGGCAAGCCGCTCGCGCTTGATGCCAACGACACCACCCCGCCAGGCGTTCTTGCGCGCTCGTTGCAACGCGCTGCGCAGCGCCTGCGTTTCGGCGTGGACGCATTCCAGCCGCGCCCCGAAGCGGTCGCCCATCCGGCGTCTGCGGCGGCGCTCAACGCAGCCATCGAGGCGCTCCCGGTGCTCGGCGAAACGCCCGATGGCAAGCGCATCGTGCTTGCCGAACCGGGCACGCCGTGCATCGTGCTGCGCGAAATTGCGCGCGCCCGCGAAGCCACGTTTCGCGCTGTCGGCGAAGGCTCCGGTTTAGCGCTCGATTGGGATCGTTATGACGCGCATTACGATCAGTTGATTCTCTGGGATGCGACGCAGCAGCGCATCGCTGGTGCGTATCGGGTTGCGCGCACCGCAGATGTTGTTGCCGCGCGTGGAATCGCGGGCTTGTACACCGCCAGCTTGTTCGCTTTCGATCGGCGCTTCGATGCGTACCTGAAAGACGGCCTGGAACTCGGTCGCAGCTTCGTAACGCCCGAATACTGGGGCTCGCGCAGCCTGGATTATTTGTGGTGCGGCATTGGCGCTTATTTGCGGCGCTATCCGACGCTGCGCTATTTGTTCGGCACCGTGTCGATCAGCGCCGATCTGCCGAATGCCGCGCGCGACGCGCTGGTCTCTTACTACGACCACTTCTACGGCAATCGCGACGGCCTCGCGCGCGCCAGTCACCCGTATCCGCGCGTGCAAAGTTTCACCCACTCCGAGTTGGATGCCGCGGCCGCGTTCTCGGTGTTGAAGAGCAATCTCGCCGCTCTGGGGGCGCGCGTGCCGACGCTGTACAAGCAATACACCGAACTCTGCGAACCTGGCGGCGCGCAGTTCCTGGCTTTTGGGATCGATCCGAATTTCCAGAACGCCGTCGATGGACTGATCCTGGTCGATCTGACGCGGCTCACGCCGCGCAAGCGGCAGCGTTACCTGGCGTGAGCCAGGCGCCTAAAGAATAACAAAAACCAAAACAACAACGAGCGAGCCATCATGACCATCACGACAGTGCGGACGGCGTTTGTCTCCGATATGCACCTGGGTTCGCCGAACTGCCATGCCGAAGCACTGGCCGAATTCCTCGCGGGGCTGCGTGCCGAGCGGCTCTACCTGGTGGGCGATGTGGTCGACCTTTGGTGGATCAGCGCCAGACGCGCGAGCTTCGACAGGCACCAATCGGCGGTCATCGAACGCCTGCGCGACCTGGCCCGACGCGGTACTGAGATCATCTATATCCCCGGCAACCACGATCGCTCGCTGCGCGAACTATGTGGGCTCGTGTTGCCGAAGATGATCGTGCGCCGCGACGCGGTGCATCGCGCCCGCGACGGTCGCCGCTATCTGGTCACGCACGGCGACGACTTCGATGGCGATGTGCAGCATGGCGGCTGGCAGGAGCGCCTGGGCGATCATCTGTACGACTACGTGCTTGCCAGCAATCGACTGACCAACCGAGTGCGCCGCTCGCTGGGCATGCGCTATTGGTCGCTGGCCGATTTCATCAAGCGCCAAAGCGATCTGGCCGAGCGCTACATCGATCGCTACATCAACGCCGCCATCGGCGCGGCACGCGCTCGCCGTCTCGATGGCGTCATCTGTGGCCACATCCATCGCCCGGCCTTGATCGAGCGCGACGGCATCGTGTACGCGAATGACGGCGACTGGGTCGAAAGCCTCACGGCGCTAACCGAAAGTCAGGAAGGCGTGCTCTCGCTGATTCGCTGGCACGGTCGCGCTGAGGTGATCGCCGAGCTGCCGGTGCCATCGCCGTTACTCGCCGCCGCCTGATTGTCTCTCTCGGCAACGCTATGCTGCGGCGTTTTTCCGCAGGACCAAGACGTGACTAACTGGCGAGCCGCAGCGCAGCACGCGATCGAGAATAAGACCAAGCCGCTCGGGGCGCTGGGTCGTCTGGAGGCGCTCGCCGTCGACATCGCGGCCTTTCAGCAAACGCTCGAGCCTTTCGTCGACCCCGTGCGCGTGATCGTGTTTGCCGCCGATCATGGCATCGCGACGGCGGGCGTGAGCGCTTATCCACAAGCGGTCACTGCGGAAATGGTGCGCAACTTTGCGCGCGGCGGCGCGGCCATCAATGTGCTGGCAAGGCAGATCGATGCCCCGCTGGAAGTTGTCGACGTCGGCGTGTTGGGAGGGCTTGAGCCGCTGCCCAATGTGGTCTCCGCGCGTTGCGGTTTTGGCACGGAGAACATGATCGAGCGCCCTGCGATGAGCGCCGTGCAGCTCGAATTGGCGCTGGCCGTGGGGCGCGACGCGGCGCTGCGCAGCGAGGCGCGATTGTTGGTGCTGGGCGAAATGGGCATCGGCAACACCAGCGCCGCAACTGCGCTCGCAGCCGTCTGGCTGGAGATGCCGGTGGCCGCCCTCGTCGGACCGGGAACGGGCCTGGCGGCAGAGGGCGTGGCGCGCAAGGCTGCGCTCATCGAAAGTGCCATTGAGCGAGCGGGAAGGGCGCCGCGAGATCCGCTGCGATATCTGGCGGAATTCGCCGGATTCGAGATCGCCGCGCTGATCGGCGCGATGCACGCAGCCAGCGAGCGTGGCGTGCTGGTGCTTGTGGATGGTTTCATCGCCAGTGTCGCGGCGCTGTACGCCTGTGCCTTACAACCGTCGTGTCGCAGTGCTCTGGTTTTCGCGCATCGCTCCGCAGAGCCGGGGCATCGGCGGATTCTGCAGGAGCTCGACGCTCATCCGTTGCTCGATCTGGGCTTGCGTCTGGGCGAGGGCAGTGGCGCCGCGCTCGCGGTGCCGCTGCTGCGCGCCGCGTGCGCGATCCTGCGCGACATGGCGAGCTTCGAGGCCGCCCAGGTCAGTCGGGCCAGCGATCCAGCATGAATCGGCTGCGCCTGCTGGCCACAGCCCTGACCTTTCTGACGCGACTGCCGGTCGCGCGCTTCGCTTACCCCGATGAGTTGAGCCTCGCCCGATCCGCGCGCTACTTTCCGCTGGTCGGCGTGATCGTGGGTGCCATCGGCGCCGCGATTTTTGCGCTTTGCTCGCTGGCATTTACGCCGTTCCTCAGCGCAGCAATGACGATTGCGGCGCTGGTGATCGTGACCGGTGCATTTCACGAGGATGGCCTCGCCGACACCGCCGATGGCCTAGGCGGCGGCATGAGCGTGGAACGCAAGCTTGAGATCATGAAAGACAGCCGCATCGGCTCGTACGGCGCCGCGGCGCTGGTATTGAGCCTGCTGCTGCGCATCGGCGCATTGATGGCCCTGCCGCCGCCGGCCGCTCTTGCCGCACTAATCGTCGCGCACTCCCTAGCACGGACCTCCAGCCTGTGGCTGACGCTGGCACTGCCCTACGTGCGAGTGGGCAGCAACAAGCCGATGGCCGATGCGCTCGGTTGGTCAGAAGTGATCGAAGGCACGGCCTGGGCCTTGGCCATCTGCGCCGTCGCATCGTGGTGGTATCCAGCAACGGTAGTTGTGGCCCTGATGGCGATCGGCGTTGCGTGGTTGGCAGGACGCTACTTTCGCGCGCAACTGTGCGGCATCACCGGCGACACGCTGGGTGCAGCCAACCAGACCGTCGAGATTGCGGTGTTGCTGAGTTTTGCCGCGCTGCTGTAAATGCGCTAGTCCAGACACAACAACGCCCCGATGACGGGGCGCGGTATGTGCTTGAAATTCAAGCTGAAACTGGTCGGGGTGAGAGGATTCGAACCTCCGACTTCTACCTCCCGAAAGTAGCGCTCTACCAGGCTGAGCTACACCCCGATGGGAGAGCCGCGCAGCATAGTCACGTTCTTTACCGCAAGCAAGCTAGGCGGGGCACATCTTCGGCGCGTGCGTGGAACTGAGTTGCTGCCGGTTCAGCCGCGCCCGCGAATCACCGACGCGTCGGTGACGTAGATGAGTTCGCAGGCGCCGGCGCCGTTGTCGGTGCGCGACAGGCTGGAGTTCCAGACGAAGCCATCGTCACCGTTGGCGCGTACGAGCAATCCTTCGATCTCGATCACGCTGCCGGGCGCCATGCGAAACAATTGCTTGCGGATGTTTTCGTTGGCCGGAATCAAATGCGTGTTGGTCGATGAGCGGGTGATTTCTTCATAGGGAATGGGCGGCGCCGTTTCCCAGCGATAGGTGAAAAAGCGCGCGCCCTGGCTGACGTTGAGCGCATCGATGATTTCGCGATCGCTCATACGCCCCCAACCGAGCGCGAAGTCGATCGGCGACAAATCGGCGCCGCGGTCCATGCTGTAGCGCAAGCTCGAAATCAAGCGCGCACGCACTCGGAACTTGGCCAGAGGTTTTAGCGTGTAGTCGCCATGGCGAATATCGGCGGCCTTGCTGATCTCGGTTTGCACCGGCGGATCGGGGGCGAGCACCCCGGGCCCCAAGTCGATGGCCGACGGTGGACGGTTGTACAAGTGCCAAACTGCGCCGCCCAGCGAGATGGCGAATGCGATTTTCACCCAGCGATTCATCACTTGTCGCTCTCGGAAATCGCCGAGCTCGGCCCAAGCAGTTCAACAGCGGCATGCGCCAGCTCGGCAGCCGCATCGCGCATCAATTGCTCGCGCGCGTCGCTCTTGCGCCACACCAGGCCAATGCGCCGCGACGGCGGTGGATCGGCGAAGCGCTTGAGCTCCAGATGATCGTTCGGCGGAACGGGGGGCATCACCGACATCTGCGGCAGCAAGGTCACGCCCACATTGGCGGCCACCATCTGCCGCAAGGTTTCAAGGCTGGTGGCGCGGAATCCGGATTTCTCGACTGCGCCGCTCAACTCGCACAAGCTCAAGGCCTGATCGCGCATGCAGTGGCCTTCCTCCAATAGCAACACTTCGCGGTGGCGTAGATCGTTCAGGCGCAACGGGCCGCTGTATTCGCTGGCGCGTTCTCGGGGCACCGCCAGCACGAAGGCTTCGACAAAGAGCGCGACATGGGCGAAAGCGTCTTCGTCTATCGGGAGCGCCAGCAACGCGCAATCGAGTTCGCCGCGATCCAGACGCTGGTTCAAGGCCTCGGTCTTTTCCTCGATCAACAGCAACTCAAGGCGCGGGAATCGTGCGCGCAGCGCCGGAACGGCATGCGGCAGAAAGTAGGGTCCGAGCGTTGGGAACACGCCCAGGCGCAACGTGCCGGCCTCAGGATCGCGCGCGCTGCGGGCGATGTCTTTGATGGCGTCCACTTCGCGCAGGATCAGTCGCGCGCGTTGCACGATCTCGGCGCCGGCGCGCGTCGGCAGCACGCCGCGCGACTGGCGCTCGAACAGTTGCACGTCCAGCTCGTCTTCGAGCTTCTTGATTTGCGTCGACAGCGTCGGCTGGCTGGCGAACGACGCCTCCGCCGCGCGCCCGAAATGCTTGTGATCGGCGAGCGCAACGAGGTACTTAAGATCGCGCAGGTTCATTCGGTCTTGTGCGCTGGTGGAGTTCGCAATGCTAACGCCCACAGAGGCTCAACCCGCCAGATCAGCCTCTGTCGGCAGGAGCGGCAGGGTCAGGGCGCTCGGCTGCTTTTGCCCTGGCGAAAACGAGCGTGGCCAGCGGCATCCAGGATCGCATGCGCAAATCTCCCTTGGGACTTGGGCAAAATCCTGATGGACAACAGCGATTCGCGCCAGCCTGCCGAATGGCATAGGCCGGCCGGGCAGGGGCCTCAGGCCGCTGCGCGCAAGTACTGATTCAAAATCAGGTCGCTGGCTTTCTCGGCAATCATCACTGTGGGCGCGTTGGTGTTGCCGCTGACCAGCGTCGGCATGATAGAAGCGTCAATCACGCGCAAGCCGTCGATGCCGCGCACGCGCAGTTGCGCGTCGACAACGGCGCTTGCGTCCTGGCCCATTTTGCAGGTCCCGACCGGGTGGTAGATGGTCTCGGCTTTGCGGCGGATGAAGGTCTCGATTTCTGGCGTGCTGTTAACGTCCTTGCCCGGCAGATACTCATCGCCCGCGAATGGCGCCAGCGCTGCCTGCGCAAAGATGTCGCGGCTGATCCTCACGCATTCGACTAGCAGTTTCAGATCCTCAGGCTCGCTCAAATAATTGGCATAAATGCGCGGCTTCGCGAGCGGATCGCTGGACGCGAGCTCCAGATGGCCGCGGCTCTTGGGCCGCAGCGCGCAGCCGTGCATGGTGAAGCCATAGCCCGGCAAGCGGTTGCGGCCGTGATCGTCGAGCATCGCCGGCACAAAATGGAATTGCAGATCGGGTCGGCCGTCGCTGGCATGGCGTGAGACAGCGAATCCGCCGGCCTCGGCGACATTCGATGTGCCCAGGCCGCTGCGGGTGAAGAAGTACTTCAGCGCCACCGCAGCGTCGTTCGGATGATCGTAAGTGATTTTCTGGGTGCAGCGCTGCAACACGCAGATGTCCAGGTGATCATGCAAGTTTGCGCCGACGCCGGGCAAATCCATGCGTACGCCGATGCCATGGTGTCGCAAATGGTCGGCAGGCCCGATGCCAGACAGCATCAGCAACTGCGGCGAGTTGATTGCGCCGCCCGAGAGCAGGATTTCGCCGCTGGTCTCGAAGCGTTCGATGTGTTTGCCGATGCGCACGTCAAGCCCGACCGCACGATCATGATCGAAGCGGATGCGCAGTACCTGCGCGCCGGTCATGAGCGTGAAATTGGCACGTTCCTTCGCGCGCTTTAAGTACCCCGCGGCAGTGCTCCAACGTTGCCCGTTGCGCTGCGTCACCTGATAGAACCCAAAACCCGCTTGCTCGGCGCCGTTGAAATCCTCGTTACGCGGGTAGCCGGCCTGCTGCGCGGCGTCGACGAAGGCGTGGCTCAGCGGGTTGGTATGTTTGAGATCGTCCACCGACAGCGGCCCGGCATCGCCATGCAGCGCATCGGTACCGCGCGTATTGGCTTCGGAGCGACGAAACAGCGGCAAGACTTCGGCGAAGCTCCAGCCCGGGTTGCCCGCCGCGGCCCAGGCGTCGTAATCGGCGCGCTGGCCGCGGATGTAGCACATCGCGTTGATCGAGCTCGATCCGCCCAGCACCTTGCCGCGCGGCCAATACAGTCGCCGGTTGTTGAGATTCGGCTCGGGCTCAGTGTTGTAGTTCCAGTTAATCGACTGGTTACTGACGAGCTTGGCCAAACCTGCCGGCATATGGATGAACGGATGCCAGTCGCTGCCGCCCGCCTCCAACAACAGCACGCGGTGTTGTCCGCTGGCGCTCAGGCGATCTGCCAACACGCAACCGGCTGATCCGGCACCCACGATGATGTAGTCGTATTGCACGCGGCATCGATCCCTGTTCTGAGCTGCGCGCGATTGTTGGCGGGGGCGCTAGAGCAATTGCTTTATGCGGCGGTCGGGCAACGAACGACAGGTCTTCACATCCTGAGGGACGATTTACCGGCGCAGCATGCCAAAGGCGAAGCTGCGCCCAAAGCCCTGCTTGAAGGCGAGGTGGATCCAGGCCATGGCGAACGGTTCCAGATAGCGAGCCGCGTTCAGTGCGCCAAAATCGATGGCGTCGAATCCGAGCCTTTCGGCCAGCGCCAGCACGCGCCGACGGGCGTCGGCGTCGTCGCCGCACACCGGCATGAACGCTTTGCCGCCCGCGTAGGCGCTGTTGCCCAGATTCTCTGCGCCTGTGGTGTTGAAGGCTTTGACCACGCGCGCGCCCTTGGCGAGCTTGGCCAGTTCCTCAGCGCCCGAGGTGGTCGTTCCGAGCGCCAGGCCGTTCAAGCCGGGGGCCAGTGGATTGGTCGCATCGACAAGAATCTTCCCATGCCAATCGGCAACGCGTTGAGCGAGTGCCGGCAGCGCATCGTACGGCACGGCAAGAATGACGATGTCGTTGGCGGCGATGGCCGCGTCGACCCCCACCAGCGAGGCATCGCGCCCAAGCGCGGCCACGGCGTCGCGGTACTTTTCGTGGTTCGTAACACCAAAAGTCACAACTTCCCCGCGCCCCACGAGCGCTCTGCCCAATGCCATTCCAACATTGCCAGCGCCGATGATCGAAATGCCCATCCTTTCCTCCGTATCCCTTGAAATCGCCAATCCAAACCCTGCGCAGAGGCCGGTTGGCCTCGTGTCCGGATGCCAGCGGCGGCCATCCGACCTGCGTCAACCGTATTTTCCAGCGCCTTAGCGCCCCAGCGCCTCGACCACCAGCCGTGCCGTGGCCTCGCCCGAAAAGTTCTGCTGGCCGGTAATCAGATTTCCGTCGCGCACGGCAAATGCGCGCCAAAGACCCGCCTGAACATAATTGGCACCGATCGCCTTCAGGCGGTCTTCGATGCGCCAGGGCATCAAGTGCCGATCTCGGGCCAACAGACCGAAGTCCCAGACAGCGTTGTCGGCGAAGTCCTCTTCGCAATTGGCAAATCCGGTGACGGTTTTGCCTGTGGCCAGGTACTCACCATCGCGGGTTCTGGCGAACGCCAGAACCGCAACGCCGTGGCACAAAGCGGCGGCGACTTTGCCCGTCTCGTAAAACTCAGCGAACTTGCTATGCAGATCGTCTGCTGCCTCGAAGTTGAACATTGGAGCCTGGCCGCCGGCGACCAAGATGGCATCGAAGGCAGCCGGATCGATATCGGATACCTTGCCGGTGGAATCGATCAGCGTTCGAAGTTCTGGCGTATGTATGAAGCCCTGACTGATCAAGTCCGATCGGCTGTATCCGCTGGCGTCGCCAGGGTCGCTCATGGTGTCGGCAACGCATGCGCCGCCGGCAGGACTGAAAAGCACAACTTCATAACCCACATCCGTGAACACATGGTACGGATGGGTCAGTTCGCTCCACCAGAAGCCGACCGGCCAGCCGGTTGTGCTCGATATTGCAGGATTGGCGACGACCAGTGCGATGCGCTTCCTGTGATGGGAGTTGAGGAGGTTGGGATCTTTGAGGCTCATGAGATTCTCCGAAGCGGTCATCGCCAGTCTGGGCCTTGCGAAACTGGGCATAAATAGACTTCAATGAGATTCTCTGTTGCTGATTCTGCTAACAATGAATCTCGCCGCGCTGCAAGCTCTGGTCAAAGTGGTGCAAACCGGCAGCTTCACCCGCGCCGCCGCCGCACTCGATAGCCAGAAGACCCATATTTCGCGCGTGATCAGTCAACTGGAGCGAGAACTTGGGGCCCGGCTACTCGAACGCAGCACGCGATCGTTGTCCCTCACCGAACTCGGCCGCGAGTTCTACGAACGTGCTGTGGCCATACTCGCCGCCGTCGATGACGCCCAGCGCATCGTTCAGAGTGCGCATGGCGAGCCTCGCGGAACACTCAAACTGACGTGCGGTGTCGAGTTTGGGATGATCGCAGTCAGTGGTTGGATCAATCGTTATCTGGCGCGATTTCCGCAGACGCGGGTTGATGCCGATTTCGCCGGGCGACTGGTCGACATTGTGCATGAAGGATTCGATCTTGCGATCCGCGTCGGGCCATTGGCCGATTCGTCGCTGGCGGCGCGCCGTTTGGGCGAGTTGCGCTATGGCCTGTTTGCATCGCCGGAATTCCTGGCGCGCAATGGTCACCCAACACAACCGCACGATCTCGCGGCGAGTGCTGTGCTCGCGTTCGCAGGCGGCAGCCATCAAGCGACTTGGACCTTACAGCGCGGCGGCGAGCGCACGCGGGTAGAGCTGCGACCGCGGCTCAAAGCGAACAACATATTCGCCATCAGAGATGCCGCAGTGCATGGACTCGGTATCGCACAGTTGCCGTTGATTGTGGCGTGCCAACCTGTCGCCGATGGTAGCTTGGCACCAGTCTTGCCCGACTGGTCGCCGCCGTCGATTCCGGTCCACGCGGTTTTCGCCAGCGCCCGCTATCTGACGCCCAAAGTACGTACATTCATCGACTTGGCGGTCGAAGCGATGGCGGCGACGTAAAATGCGCCTACCTTGCCAGCTTCCGGAGGGCCAGATGGTGACCAAGATCCAGCGAATTGTGGTGGCGACCGATTTCTCCGATCTCGCCAGCGCCGCAGTCCGGCGCGCCACAGAGCTTGCGGCGCTGCATGGCGCCAGCCTCGACATCGTGCACGCATTTCCGGTGCTGCTGCAGTTGGATGCAGCATTCGCCGGTGGCGACTGGCCGGCGCGCCTGCAACAAGACGCCGAGCATCGATTGCAGCAGTTGCGCAGCGATGCAGCCGCGCTGGGTGTAAATTGTGCCACGCACCTGATGCATGGTTCGGCGCATCGCATGGTTGGTGAGGTGGTGGAACGTGTCCGCCCGGATTTGATCGTTATCGGCGCGCACGCACGCGGACTCGTACAGCAGTTCTTCCTGGGCGGCACCGCAGCGCGAATACTCGCGAGTGCGCCATGCCCGGTGTTGATCGTGCGCTACGCCTTCGCGGATTCTTATCGAAGAGCCTTGGCGGCAATCGACTTCGGGCCGCGCTCGGCTGCGCTGTTAGATGCCGCCATGCGCATGGGATCGCAGGTTTCGCTGACCGTGGCACACGCGTTCCTCGCGCCGATGGAGGCGCGCATGCGCATGCATGGCAGTCACGAGGCAGAGCTTCGACGGCACATCGACGACGCCGCCGCCACGGCGCAGCGGGCGATGGCGGTTTGCCTGGAATGGGCAGGACGATCGAGCTTGCTGCCATCGGCGCGCGTGGTGCACGGCGATCCGAACCCCGCGTTGCCGGACCTCGCGCGCGAGATCGACGCCGACCTGATCGTCGTAGGACGCCATAGCGGCTCGCGAATGGGCGAAGCGATACTTGGCAGCGTCCCGCGCTTTCTCGCCTACAACGCGCCCTGCGACGTGCTGGTGGTGTAGGCCGCGCCGCACAGCGCGGCGTGGAGCACGGCGCAGGTACGGGCGCCAATCCTGGCGCTCGCAGCGTCAGTGTAAGGGTGAGGATCGCGGCGCAACGGATCCATCGGCTGCGGCCCATGAAACGTTCGATCCCGGCCTTGTGCGCATTTGTCATCTGCGACGTTTTGCTCTCCAGTGATGTTCAGTTGGAGAGGCCTCATGTATCGCTCGTTATCGGTCGCGTTCGCGATCTGTTGTTATTCGATGGCTGCCGAGTCCGCCGTTTATTGTGTCGATTCGGCTGCCGAAATTCAGTCGGCGTTCGCCAGCGCGAACAGCGATGTCAACGGCACCGTGCAGGACATCCGGGTGCGGCCCGGCACGTATTCGCTGCCGGCGGGCCTTAGCTTCGGCAGCGGCGAAGACAAGGAATTCTCGCTGACCGGCGGATGGAATGCTGCCTGTTCAGCGCGCACGATCAACGCGGCCGACACGGTGTTCAACGGTAGCGGTGCGCAGTCCAATGGCAGCAACTTCAGCTTCACCGGCAATCAGCGCAGCTTCCGCATCGAAGGCATCCGCTTTCAGAACTTCCGCCAGGTTTTCCTGTTCGAGAGCATCTGCCAGTTCGGCCAGTCCTGCCCGGACACCGATTTTGTGCGCGTTCGCTACAACGAGTTTCTCACCGGCTTAAACGTACTCATCGCCGCCAACGACGCCCAGATCTACAATGTTTCCAACAACCTGATGGCAGGCATTCAGGGTTCGTCGCTGGGCGACTCGACGGTGGATCTCAGCTATGCCAACGCAGATGCTCGTCCCGAAGTCGCCTTCAACACCTTTTCGCTGTCATGCAATGGCAGCGATCCGGCACTCAGCCTCTATAGCGAACGAAGCAGTCCTTTGTTCGCACAGAACGTCGTCGCAACGAGCGGATGCGCAACCGCCATCGCGGTGCCCAGCCTGTCCGATGCCAAGGCCTGGTTGTTTCGCGAGAACCTCTATCCCGCGCTCCCGCAAGGATTGCTCCCGGGCGCCGGATCCGCCGGCAATATCATCAGCACAAACCCGGGCTTTGTCGGTGGCGGCGATTTCCGTTTACGCGAGACCGCGCCGGTGTCGGCTGCGATCAACGCCGGGTTCAACAGCATCGAAGCCAGCCAGCTCAATTTTTCGGCGCCAGCGCAGGATATGGATGGCCCTCCCGGCGGCCGCTTGATTGGCACGCGCTACGACATGGGCGCCTACGAATCCTCGATCAACGATCTGCCGGTGCTCACCGTGACCAACGAGAACGACAGCGGCGCCGGCTCCTTGCGCGCGGCGATCACGTCCGCCAATGCGACGCCCGGCCCGCAGAAGATCGTGTTCGACATCACCGGCAGCTGCAGCGTGCTGGCCAATGTGCCGCTGGTGCAGTTGCTGGCGCCCTTGCCGGACATCGTCGACACGCTGGAGATCGACGGCTACAGCCAGCCGGGCGCGTCGCCCAATACGCAAACCCTGGGCAGCGATGCGGTGCTTTGCGTAGCGATGAGCCATGCCTTCGGCTCGACCATGAGCCACTACCTGCAAGTGCCGGCGAATGCACCGGCCAGCGCCAGCCTGACGCTGCGCGGCATTGCCTTCAATGCGATTGCTGGCAGCGCTACCAGCGCGGTGCGCTTGCGTGGCGGCAGCGATCACATCGTGCAGGGCAATGCCTTTGGCGGTGCCGGGCCCGGTGTGCACGCCAATCTCGGCACCTTTGGATTTGGCCTGCGCATCGAAGACAACGCTCAGGACGCCACCGTCGGTGGCCCTGAACCTGAGCACCGCAACACCTTCGGCGGTCAATCGACCAGCGGCATCACCCTGTTCGACAGCACCAGCGGCGGCCACACGATTCAGAACAACTACATCGGCGTCGCTGCCAGTGGCCTCGCCGCCTCGCCGATCACCGGCAACGGCATCTTTGCCAGCGCCAGCCCGGATGTGCGCATCCTCGACAACGTGATCGCAGCCGCTCAAAACTCGGCCGGTTTGTCGATTACCGGGGCGACCGCCACTGGTTACGAGATCGCCCGCAACCGCTTCGGCACCGCTGCCAGCGGCGTGCCCACGCCGGCCTTGCGCAATGCCAGCGGTATCGTCATCGGCAGCGGTTCGGGGAACCATCAGATCGGTGGCATCCTCAACAGCGCGGCATCCAATACGATCACCAATAGCGAAGGCCCAGGCGTGCATCTGCTGCCCACCGCAGGTGCCGGCATTGCCATCCGGCCCAACCGGATATTCGCCAACGGGCTGACCAACACACTGGCCCAGAACATCGAACTGGGAGATCTCGGCCCGCTGGACAACGACCCGGGCGACGCCGACGGCGGCCCGAACAATGGCCAGAACAAGCCGGTCATCAACGCGTCCACGATCAATCCCGATGGCACCCGCCAGGTGTCGGGCTCGCTGGCCACGCAGAACGGCCAGTACATCATCGACATCTATCGCTCGCCGGACTGCCCGAATGGCCGGGCGAATCTGCTGAACCTGGTTGGAACCCAGTTCGTGACTAATCTGGCCGGTGTGGTGGGCTTCAACCTGGCAGTGCCAGGAACAGCCACAGGCGGCGTGCTGTCGGCCGTGGCGACGCGCGTCTCCAACGGCGATACCAGCGAAGCGAGTCTGTGTTTCCTGGAACCCAGCGCCAGCACCACCACGATCACCGCCGACACCCCGGATCCCTCGGTCTTCGGCCAGCCGTATCAGGTTACTGCTCAGACCACGAGTCCGAGCGGCACGCCGAGCGGCGAGATCACGATCAGCGATGGCAGCGGCGTCCAGTGCGTCATCACGTTGAGCGCGAGCGGTAGCGGCAGTTGCCAGATGCTGTCGACCAGTCTCGGCAACAAGACGCTGACCGCCATCTATCCCGGCTCGCTGTTTCATTTGCCTAGTTCCGATACCGAGCCGCACCAGATCAATCCGGTGAGCACGCTGCTCACCATCACTAGCGATCAGCCCGATCCCAGCGAAGTTGGGCAGCCGTATGACGTGCAAGTTCAGGTGCGCACGCCGAATGGGAACCTTGCGGTTCCGCAAGGCACGGTGACAGTCTCGGATGGCACCGGCCAAACCTGCCAGATCGCCTCCCTGAGTGGCGGCAACGGCAGCTGCGCGCTGACCTCGACCACCGCTGGTAACAAGACGCTGAGCGCCACTTTCAGCGGTTCGCCGAATTTCTTGAGCAGCAACGACACCGAGTCGCACCTGGTGGTTCCGTCCAGCACCACGACCACGATACTCAGCGACGCGCCGGATCCTTCGCTGGTAGGTCAGAACTACACCGTGGTGGTGACGGTGGCCTCCAATCTCGGCTTGGTTGGCGCGCCGACTGGCACGGTGGGTGTCAGTGATGGCAGCGGCGCCAGTTGCAACATTGTGCTCAGCACCGGCGGCGGATTCTGCCAGATGTCTTCAAGCACTCCGGGTCAGAAGACGCTGACCGCCGTCTACGAGCCGAGCAGTCAGGCCTTCGCCAGCAGCCAGGACACGGAGACCCATACCGTCAGCCTGCCGCCCACGATCACCACGATCACCTCCGACCTGCCCGACCCATCTGAGGTGAATCAGCCCTACACTGTGATGGTGCAAGTGCAGCCCAGCGACGGTGGCGCCACGCCCACCGGCACCGTCAGCATCGACGATGGCAGCGGTGCCAGCTGCAACAATCTGGCGCTCACCAATGGCACCGCTTCGTGTCAGTTGACGTCGACCAGTGCCGGCCAGAAGACGCTGACCGCGACCTATTCGGGCAATGCGAGTTACGCACCCAGCAGCGACACCGAGCCGCATACCGTGATCAATCCGGTCGCCATCAACACCACAACGAACATTACCGGCAATGCGCCGAACCCATCGCGCGTCGGCGAGCCCTACACGGTTAGCATTGCGGTGACGGCCGCGAATGGCAGCACGCCGAACGGCGTCATCCAGGTCAACGCGGGTGCCGGTGGACCGAGCTGCAACGGCGTGGTGACCAATGGCGTCGGCAGTTGCCAGTTGACCGGCGTGCTCGTCGGCGATGCGCTGCTCACCGCGTGTTTTCCTGCCGGCAATGGGTTCAATGGGAGTTGTGATAGCGAGGTCCATTCTGTGATCAAGGCGGATACCGAACTTGGAGCGTTGAGCGTATCGCCGTCGCCATCGAATGCGGGCCAGGCGGTGACCGCCAGCATGAATCTCGCGGTGACTGCACCGGGTGCGGGAACGCCGTCCGGCACGGTCCTGGTGTCGGCTAGCGCCAACGAAAGTTGCAGCATTACGTTGCCGGCAACGAGTTGCCAACTGACGTTAACCCAAAGTGGAATGCGCAACATCAGTTTCAGCTACCAGGGCGATGCGAGCTTTAATCCGAGCACACGGTCGGTCAGCCATCAAGTCAACGACGGCTTGTTCGCCAATGGCTTCGAATGAGTTTTGCCCTTAACCCGATACTGGAGGCAGGAAAAGAACGCCGGCCATGGATGGCCAGCGCGCACATCAGGTGCGCAATCGAAACACGGGCGCAGGCGAGTCCGGGCAGGCCCCGGATTCGCCGCGGGCTGACAACTTCAGGACGGACCAGTTAGTTCCATCCGTTTCTTCTTGGTGCGTGGCGACACTGGCGCAGCGCGATGACGGCGCTGCGTGCAAATTGGCGGTTGCGACGATCAATCAACGAACAAGCATTGCCAGAAATGAGTCGATCTCATCCGCCTGAGCGAAGCGCGACCAGCGGCGAGACGCGGGCAGTGCGGATGGCTGGGGACAGGGCGGCGGCGAGTGCGGCAAAAAGCACCATCGCTACGACGGCGGCATAGACCGAGACCTCGAGTCCATCGACCGCAAACAGCAGCGATTCGATGTAGCGGACCATCGCCAGCGCTGCGGGGATGCCGATGCCGATGCCGACCGCGACGGGCGCGAGACCCCGCAGGGTGGCGCCGACGATCAGTGGAGCACGCGCAGCGCCGAGGGCGAGTTCAACGCCGATATCGCGGCGGCGAGCAGCCATACGCCGGCTCAGGAGGCCGTAGATGCCCGCGACGACCATGAGCATAGCCGCGAACGCAAACAGCGCCATCAAGCGCATGTAAAGCTGCTGGGATTGCATGGCCTGGGCATGGATCGAATCGAAGGTTTGCGCCTGACCGAACGGTACGCTGGCATCGGCTGACGACGCCGTGCGCAGCACGCTGTCGATCAGTTGCGCGGGGTCGCCGTCGGCGCGCACCAGAAGTTGCGAGGGAAACCAAGATTCGAAAATCTGCAGCGTAGCGATGGGCGTTTGAGCCAGCGGCAAAAACAGCGTTGGCGGCGAAGGATCGGTGAGATGACTACGCACATCGCCGACGACACCGACGATTCGCCAGCTTTGCTCTGCAGCCTCGACGCTGCGGTCAAGGGCAGTAGAGGTGCCGAAGTAGGTTCTGGCGAATGCCGCGTTGACGATGGCAACGGGCTCGCTGCTACCGTTGTCGGCCGCAGCGAAGGTACGCCCGCTGAGCAACGGAATGTCGAGAGCGGCCAGTGCCCCGGGGCTCACCGCACGAAAATCGACCGACTGCAACTCGTCGATGCCGGGCACTCGCACGGCAAAGTTGCCGCCTTGCTGCAACGGCAGGCCACCGACCATCGTGCCAGCACGAGCGACGCCGGGCAGTGCTTCGACTCGCTGGCTCAAGTCGTCGGCAAAAGCCGCAACGCCTTGCGTATCCTTGAAGCGGCTGCCGGTGCTCCACCAGGACGCGGCCAGGAGCGGTTTTGTGTCGAAACCGGGATCGACTGCGCTCAGCGCCGATACCGTTCGCAGCAGCAATACCGCAGCCACGCCGATGACCACGCACATCGCTACCTGAGCCGCGACAAGGCCCGCGCCGAAGCGCGATGGTGCCGAAATCTGGCCGGTAGCGCCGTTGCGCAGGGCGCTGGCTTTGGAGCGCCTGGCGGCGTGCAGCCCTGCGGGCACACTGGCGATCAGGCCGCAGGCAGTGGCGAGCAACACAGCGGCGGCAAACATCGGAGCATCGAGCGTGACCGTATCGATGCGCGGCAACTCGCTCATCGCCGCCAAGGCGCGAACCAGCGCGTGGGCCATGCCCCAACCCAACGCGCCGCCCACCAGCGCGATCGCGACGCTTTCCATCTGGATGGCGCGCAGCAGCCGCCCGGCGCTGGCCCCGAGCGCGGCGCGCAGCGCCAGTTCGGCGTGGCGCTCGCCGGCACGCAGCATCAGCAGGTTCGCGAAATTGGCCAGAGCGATCAGCAACAACAGCGCAACACCCACACTGAGCAATCGCAGAGCCGCTTGCGCTGATTCGATATGGGCTTCGGACATGGGCAGCAGCGCTGGCGCCGGCACCGAAGTCCGGCCAACGAACAGGCGCTCGGCGAGCGCCGCAAACTCTGCGCTGGCAGTCGCCAACGACGCGTCGGCGCGAAGGCGCGCGATGACTCGGTAGTTACTCCCTTGACCGATACTGCTTGCCACCGGCGCCAGCGGCAGATACAGCTCCGCGCCGTGGAAATCGGCGTAGACGGCATCGATAACGCCAATGACGCGCCAGCGCTGCCCATCGACCGTCAGCAGTTGATCGAGCGCAGACGCGTCGCTGCCGAAACTCCGGCGGGCAAATCCGGCCGAGACGACAGCGACCAACTCCGCACCAACGCGATCGTCGAAATCGGCGAACGTCCGGCCAGTCGTCGGCGCGATGCGCAGCACGTGGAAGAAGTCGGACGAAACGTGCAATGCTGAAACTCGCTGCGAACCGTCGCGTTGGGCGACCGTGTAGCTGGCGCGGGTCTGCGCAGCGACGCTCTCGAAACTCGTTTGCGCTTGGGCGTATTGACGAAACTGCGCATCGTCGAAGCCAAGTCGCCATGTTTGATAGCGCCACGCCACATCGATGACGCGCGCGGCTTCTGGAAACGGCAAGGGCGTCATCAGCACGCCTCGGTAAACGCTGAGCAAGGCTGTTGCGGTACCCAGCCCAACTGCCAGCATCAGCACACCGAGGACATAGTACCCAGGGTTTCCCAGCAGCCTACGCCAACGGACGAGCATGCGGACCTCAATCGTTTATTCGTTTGCGGGGAGATAGCAAAGCCCGTGCCACTGGTTTCGCCCTGCGTGTTTGCGCGTGCCTGGGGCGTGATGAGCGGATTCGCACGGCGCGCGATCGAAAGCGAACGCGCTGTTGGACCGTCGTAACGTTCGGTACGCGCGCCCCTGGAGTATCGACGTAGCGCGAGGGTATCTTGCGGCGTTGGATTCCGAGAATGGCGTCTAGGTGACTATGCGCATTTCGCGTTCAACGGTAGACGATGCACCCATGTCTCGTTGGCGCTTTGGGGCGTGCGTGGTGGACGAAGCGGCGGCAACGCTAACGCGCAACGGCGAAACGATTCCCTTGTCGCGCTCGCCGTTCCTGATGCTGTTGCACTTCTTGCGGCATCCGCAAGTCGTGCAAACCAAGGCCGAGCTTTTCGATGCGCTGTGGCCCGGCCGGGTGGTTGTGGAGTCGGCGCTCACCGTGTGCGTGAAGAAACTGCGGCACGCCATTGGCGATGACGAGGGCAACATTCTCGTGACCGTTCACCGGGTGGGCTATCGCTTTGCGGCCGATGTCGCCTGCGAAGAAAGATCACATCCGGTCAACGCGTGGAATCCGGAGGTCGGCCGCGCCGTTCCCGGCCGGGAACACTGGCATCTACAGCAGCACTGCGGGGTATCCAAACAGCGCGGTCTCTGGATTGCGCAGCACGACAAGTCGCTGGAGAAGCGCGCCTTTAAGTTTGCGACACCGGTAGAGCGCGTGTCGGTGCTCAAAAATGAGCTGACGATCCAGCGTTTGCTCAACCGCGCATTGCCCAATTCGCAAGCCTTCGCCCGGTTGCTGGAGTGGCGTCTGGACGAGCCGCCTTATTGGCTCGAATTCGAAGCCCTGACCGGGACCGATCTGCGAGCGCTGCTGCAAATGTGGCGCACCGATCCAGCGCACGCTCCTCCCCGCGAGCGGCGATTGGCGATCATCGCTGCGCTTGCCGAGGCTCTGGCCTCAGCGCATTCGATCGGCGTTCTGCATCGCGACCTGAGCCCGGCGAACGTCTGGGTCGCCGAGCCGGACAGCGCGCACGTTGTGCTCACCGATTTTGGCAGCGGCAGTCTGGACAATCAGGACTTGGTTCGCGGCTTGGGCATTACGCTCGCCGGAGACGCGGCGGCGGATTCCACAACCCCTCTGTACACTGCTCCGGAGATCCTGCAAGGCGCAGCTCCAACGACCCGCTCGGATGTTTATGCGCTGGGCGTCATCCTGTTGCAAACATTGGTCGGCGACGAACGAGCCACGCTCGATCCCGGTTGGGAAGACCGCATCGGCGATGAGCTGTTGTGCGAGGACATTCGGCTTTGCTGCCATCAGGACAGCCGGCAGCGCCTGGGCGATGCACTCGAACTCGCCAGCCGATTACGCAGTTTGCCGGACCGTCATGCGCAACGGGCAAACGAGCGGAACGTCCTGGCCGAAAATGCGCGCTTGAAGGAACTGGAACGCGATACCCGCGAGCGCCTGACGTTGATGCGCCAACGGCGTCGTTGGCTGGTTTTGGTGCTTGGCATCGTCCTGCTGGCGGCGATCCTAGCCACCGGTTTTGCAATCGAAGCCGCGCGAGAGCGAAATGCGGCAAAGCTCGCCGAAGCCGATGCGATCAAGCATCAGGAAATCAGCGATGCCGTCTCCAGGTACTTTGTTCACGCGACCGCCGGCGCGGCCAATCCCTATGCGGTCGGGCAAAAGGACATGACGGTACGAGAAATGCTGCAGGCCAGCTCAGAGAAAGTGCATGAGACGGTCGGCGATGTGCCGGAAGTTGAGATGATCGTTCGCAGCGAGCTGTCGAACGCATTCGCCAGCTTTGCCGATTTCACACGCGCTACCGAGCAGGCGGAACTCGGTCTGGCGATCGCCAAGCGCGAAAACCACCCAAAACGGTGGAGCTTCGAAACGCACTTGGCGGACATCGATCGCCTGCAATGGCGCATCGGGCAAGCCAATAGACGCATCGCTGCGGCCCTCGCGCAACCCGATTTGCCGCCGTTGCCGGAGGAATATCTGCGCGCAATGCATGCCGACCTTCTGTTCGACGTCGGACGGTATGGCGACAGCATGTCGCAAATCGACAAGGTCTTGGCGATGGTCGATAAGCGCGAAGAATTGAATAGCAGTCTACGCAACGGGATGGAGCTTTTGCGCGGGCGTGCGCTGCTCGAGCTTGGGCGTGTCGGCGAAGCGGAGGCAGTCTTTGCAGCCATATTGCGCCGTGGCGAACTCGCCAAGCTCGAATGGAAAGGCGATCCCAGCCGCGCTGGGCGAAGAGGTATGGCGATGCTCCGGTGGCGCACCGGAGACCTGGATCAAGCGATCGAGCAGTTCGGCGTTCTTGTCGATGAACTGAAATCCGGCTTCGGTGAGGGCAGTCGCCTGCATCTGGGAAACGCACTGCTGTTGACGGAAATTCTGCTGGACGATGGTCGGTGCAGCGACGCGGAACGCGAACTGGCCGAGATAGCCGCCTTCGAGCGCGATCTGATTCCTCGGGCCAGCTACTGGGATATCAAGCTTCGGCTAGCCGCTTTGCGCCGCGATCGCGCCGCTCTGTCTCGACAGTTGACGGAAGCGGAACAGCGCATCGGCGCCAGTTACGGCGGGGATGCGCTGCCGATACTCAAGATTGCTGCCCACCGCGTTCGATCTACGGCAACGGAGGGCCGACTCGATCAGGCCATCGCCGAACTGGATCGGGCCATCCTATCAGCGGCTCGATTGGGGCTGGAGCAAGCGCCGCCCGGCGACAAGCTTCGCTACATGCGCGCCGAACTGGTGGGCGATGCGAGCGAGATTGCGCGAATCCGTCAGCGAATCGTTGGCTGGTACGGCGCCAAAGCCCCCGAGCTGCGTCCGGTACAGTGCCGAAGCTGAAACGGAAAATCGGCGCCGATCAGTCCCACCCGCGTTAGGAATTTGATCATAATTTGCTTGCCCTTCTGTAAGGACAAGAAAACGCGCGGCATCGAATGCTCTTTCCTCCGCTCAGGAGGAAGGTCATGACACATTGGATCAAAAACAGCAGCCCGCTTGGGAATCTGCATACACTGACGAAGTCGCGTGCTTCCCTGAGATCGCTCGAACGGGTTGCCATAGTGTTGGCGATGTTCAGCGCGTCCGTTCCGGTCTCTGCTCAAATCTCCTATCCGTCGACCACCCCGGCGGGCGTGGCTGTCGATCAATTTGCGCAACGCGGTTTCGGCGCCCTGACAGGCGGTTCGACGCCATGGGATGCCGGCAGCATTTGTGGTGAGGGATACGTGCGCGGCGTGCTCGGAACCTGTGTTCCAGATCCGGAGCGCGAGCACATGCTCGGCATGCACTTCAGACGGGTCGTTCGCGAAACCCGCTGTCTCAGTGGGGCCGGAACCACTTGTTTTGTGACCCAGCCCTTCGTCCAAATTGCCGACGGCGGGTATTACGGCGCCCGCTGTTCTGGAACGGTGTCGCCCCCGCCATGGGCCGATTTCTGGAACATTGGCAACCGAATCACGCAAATGCAACTCATTAATGAGTCGATCTGGGGCCACGAGTGCGGCACCATGCCCGATGGTCGATGCAATAACTCGCCGGTCAGCCTGACCACATATTTCAAAAGACAGATCTCGTGGCGCGGCGAAGTCGATACCGACCCTGTACGACAAATGACGATAGCCGCGGGTCCGCCCGAAGATTCGTTGGAAATCGGCGGTGTCGATGGACCGTGGCCTTGCCTGGGTGGCGGTCGATACAACCCCGATCCGTACAGCGCATGTTTTGGCCCCTCTCGGCAATGCGATTCGCCGAACCAAGTCCTCGGCGCCTCCGGTCCGTTCGCAGGCCGAGAGCCGCGATCCTGTGTCGGCGATCCTATCGACCTCGAAACCGGTGCCTTTGTCGATCGTCTCAACTGCGGCAATTTCGACAATCCCGGACCCGACCTCGACTCTTCGCTCACCTACAACTCACGGCGGGCGAACGGTTTCGCATCGGTTCCGTTGCCAGCAGGTTGGACGGTGCCGTATTCGCGCACGGCCATCTACCGAATCGGTACCGCAAGCGCGCCAGCCACCATCACCGTCTATACCGATACCGGCGACATTCTGCGATTTGCGAGGCGCTCGACGCCGCTTGCCAGCGGTGTTTATCCGTATACCCAAAGCGCAGATCGCCTGAAGGATGGCTGGGCGCAGCGTGACGATGCCAGCGGCAAGATCTTCCTGAACTATCGCGACGGGTCGCGCGATACGTTCACCAGTCGTGGCGATCTTGAGCAGGTTCGTGATGTCTTCGGCAATGCCATCAACATCTCCTACACGGCAGGCAGTTTCGAGTGGGTGCGAAAACTGACACATTCATCGAGCGGGCAGGCGATTGAACAAGTGTATTCGTATTACACGCCCACCGGGGCGCCCGGGCCGGCCTGGTACCTTACGAGGATTCGAGATGCGGCGCAGAACATCGCGGGTGTCACCGGTGCGGCCATCCGGACCGCTCAAATCGGCTATGGCTGGTCGAGCACCGCAAATCGAAGCGTGCTGGTGAGTTTTACGGACTACACCGGTCGCGTGACGCGATTTGGCAATCCGGACAGCGTTGGCCGTCCGCAGCGGCGCTGCGACGAAAACAACAGTGGCTCCAGCACCGATGCGACGGGGTGTGTCACCCACACCTACGACAGCAAAGGCCGAGTCACTCGCCAGATCCAGCCCGACGGCAGTGTCATCGACCTCACCTGGGCAACGACGATACCGACTGCGCCGACGGCAACCGACTACACGTTGCAGGTCGATTGGAAATCCAGTCCGACGGCAACCAGCAGTGTTCGCGTCCGCCGCTATCTGCATGATCGGCTTGAACGGCACCGTCGGGTTTATGCCTATGACACCAACGCGTCCTACAACCGATACTCCGAGCGGATCTACGATGGCGCTAGCGAGCGCTTGCTGACTTACAAGGACGAATCCGGTCTCTCGACCAGTTATCGCTACGATCCGGACGGTCATTTGATCGCGATCGTCGAGGGATCGCAATTGGCGGACCCGGCGATCACCCGGTTCACGGATTTCGACAGCTTCGGTCAACCGCGTCGCATCACCGATGCCGAGGGTCGCGTCGTCCGGCGTGCGTTCAATGCCACCACCGGCGCCTTGGAAAGCGAGACGGTGAACGATGGCGTCCGCGACTTGACGACGAGTTATTTCTATTTCAGCAACGGGCAACTGCAGAAAGTAGTGCAGCCCGACGGCACCCGCCATGTGTATTCCTACGATGCGCGCAAGTATCCGGACCAGATCGCCTGGGACGCCAACGACAGTGGTGCCGGCATCACCGGCAGGCTCAATCTCGTCGAGGATTTCACTTTCGATTGGCGCGGGTTTATGGTCGCGCACACCGACAAACGTGGCGTATACCAGCAGATCGAGTATGACGCCGTGGGTCGACCAATTCGTCATCTGCTCGGTGGCGCCACGGTCAGCGCTTCCGACCCGCTGACCACCGCCACCCGCTTCGAATACGAAAACGCAGGTGCGTTGAAGAAAATCACCCAAGACGAGGGCGGTGCCAATCGCACATGGCAGTTCACCAACGTCGCAACCAGTATCGGCTATCAGCCGACGTCGATTACCGCGCCTAACGGCTTAGTGACAACGCGCTCCTACGACGCCGCTGGGCGACTCACGGCGCATTCGGTGCGTAACGTGTTGGGCACCGGTACCATCGCTGCCGGCACGTCCGATAACCATCGGGATACGACCTACAGTTATCTGCGCGAAGGGTCCGTCGGATATCGAGTGATCACAACAAACGACCGCCAGGCGTCGAAGCGCACGTACTATGGTCCGGACAATCGTCCCGTCCAGATCCGCGATGAGCGCGGACACGTCACGCTGATGTCGTACGACGATTTCGGCCGTCTGAAAACAGTGACGGAGGGCGCAGCCGCAGTGCAGAGTTGGCCGGCCGTTAACGCGGTGACCACATTCCATTACGACAAAACGGGTCGGTTGATACGCGTTGTCGATTCAGAACAGCAGTCGTTGACCGACGCGTACACACAATACGAATACGACGGCCTTGGGCGGTTACAGACGGTTATCGATGCAACCGGTCGACGAACGAGCTACACGTACGATCCGGTGGGTCGGACCAAGACAACTATCCATGGCACCGGCGCCGAAAGCCGAACGGTCCGTGAGACCTTCGATCGCTTGGGCCGTTTGCTGAGCATCACGACGGATCCAGGGACTGGAAGGCTCAACCTGACGCGTACCTACGGATACGGTAACGGTCTGTCAGGATATGCGGCCAACCGATGGGATCTTGGCCGCTTCACTGATGAGTTGGGGCACGCCACGCAGTACGCATACAACAAACGCGGTGATATCGCCGCCGTCGGTCGGCTCAACGGACTCGAAACATGGCGATTCGAATACAACCGCTTCGGCCAGCTTACTCGCCAATCCGATGCGCTCGGGCACACGCGCGAGCAGTCGTATGACCCGGTGACCGGATTGCTCACTACGGTTCGAGACAACAACGGAACCACCATCCAGGAGACGCTGACTCACAATCTGGACGGCACCTTGCGTCGGCATGTGATCGGAAACGCCACCCATGACTATCGCTACAACACGCTGAGCCAGATGATCGACTGGACAAGCACAGCGCCGGGCGCAGCGACGGTCAGCACGCAGTACGACTGGTATGTCCATGGGCCGTTGGTGTGGGCGTCTCAAAACGGCGTTAGCCAGAATTACGGCCGAGATGCTGCCGACCGCTTGATTTCCGATTCGAACAACGCAACGCTCAACCGACGTGGGCAACCGGTCTCGTTCAGCAATGGCTCGAGGACCGCGACTTATGAGTACGATGCTGCCGGTCGCCTCATAACACTCAACTTCAACGGCCAAGTATCGCGCTATGTATGGGCCCAGGATGGGTCCCTGCAAGCGATCATGCGCGACGGCCCGGCCGTCGACGACATCTACTCCTATGACACCGCGAGGCGGCTTGTCAGCATCACGCCTCAGGTGGACGGCGTAGCCGTCAATCTGCATACCGCACTGACGCTCGACAGCAAGCATCAAGCGATCGGCCAGCGACTGCCCAATGGGAGCACAACTAACGTCAGCTTCGACCCCCGCGGTATGGCCAGCAATACCGGCGCCAACGGCACGCTCACCGAACAGTTGGGTCCATTCGACCACGCCGGCAATCCTACCCACGCTCGCTACTTCGGTTTTGCGCCCGACACCGCGGCGCTAAAGCACGAGCGCGCGACGCTGACCAGTTTCTCGTACGACAGCCGGGGCAATCTACTCAGCGCTGCAGCGGCCGATGGTACAGGCCGATTTACCTTCACCTACGACGCTCGGGATCGACTGGTTGGATACACGGCGCCGAACGATCGATATCCGGCCACGGCGACCGGCTATCGGGGCAACACCCGCTCATTCGGCTATTCGCAGCGCGATGTACTCAACCGTATCGTCAATCCTGGCGTGGGCGTGACCCGGTTGAAGCCAAGCCATATGTTCTCCCTTCCCCAGTCCACTCAGGCCACCAACTGGAACGCCGCCGAGACCGTGCAATTGGGCACCGTCGACTACGCATACGATCCGACCGGACTGGGTTTGTACTCACGCAATACCACCAAGCCCAGCACCGACAGCACGCCATACCCAGCCGAATCAGGCACCAACTTTGTGCCAATCCAAGATCAACGTGGCAGCGTCTGGTTCGAGCGTGCCACCACCGCATCGGCAACCCAACAGTCGGCCACGTACACGCTGAACGGCGAACTCGGTGGTTTGCCATCGTCCGCCGCGGCCGATCCCACACTCGGAAACGGCGCTCACCGCTTCGCCGGCGAATGGCAAATGCCGCACGGCCTCACCTACCTGCGCGCACGCTGGTACTTCCCGCAAATCGGCCGCTTCCTGCAGCGCGACAAATACGTCGGCAATCCCTTCGAGCCGTCATCATTGAACCGCTATGTGTATGCAGAAGGCGATCCGATCAATAAGATTGATCCGAGTGGGTATTTTGCAGACCCTACGGGGTGGGCCGATTTTGGGGCTGGAACTGCCCGAACCGTTATAGGCTCTCCCATTCAAACTATGAATCTTGGCCAGGATATAGTGCTCAATGGGATCTACGATTACTTGCTAGATCGAGCGTTCGAGGCATTTGGCGCTGACATGTGCAACAAGTCCTACCATTGGGGGCGGAGATTTGGAATCTTACCCCTTGGGATCGCAAACATTGTTGCTGGTGGAATCGTTGGGGCTCCGCGTTTAGGTAGAGGCACATTGCAGGATCCCGAGGTAATTTCAGACAAAATAGACCTGCCGCCGATGCGAAGTGCTTCGCCGCAGGAATTGTCACATTCTCAGACTGGAGCAGATTTCTCCCTGGACGTTGGCCCTGAACACGGATTTGTTCAGATTTTGGCTCCTCCTGGGGATTGGACTTTTAATATAAACGGCGCGCATCAATTCGCTGTTGGGCAAGGGCTCACGCAAGTTAATTGGGTTGTCGGAAGCCAGTTTCCAGTTCGCACGAACGTTGATGATTACGGCAATATTCAGGTCACCAATGCTGGACCAGGGCTTTCGATACGATTGTCGCCCGGTAGTCCAAAAACAACAGGTGATGTCACGAATGGATATCTCATAGGTGATCAGATTGCTGTTGGGTTTGACGGGCGGAGTGCTGTGGGCGGCACCACTATAAACTTGTATGGAGACATCATCGGAAATCAGATCGCTATTGGATCGCAGATAAATCAGGTTATTCATTCGTCGCGATGATTATTGATACCAAAGCTCTCTTTTCCATGAAATGTCACGTGCTTGGCAACCACGCTTCATTGCGCCATTAACGCAGCAGAGAGATTTATGTACACAAAAGAAAATAGAAGAAGCCATGTATACTAGCTGCTACGCAACAGATTGGCCGATGTCCGTGATCGAGTGCTTGACCACTCGATCACGGTCCTCTGGCGGTCGATCACGGATATTGAGGCAGTGGCCGCAACCCTACTCGAACCCGTTGCTGAGTAGGTCTTGCTGGACGCCGAGTCGAATCAGTCGGACGCGGCCGTTGGCGAGGCTGTCGGTTAGCAGCAGCGGGCGACCGGCGGCATCGACGGTGATGTCGAATATCCGTGGTGTGTCGAGCCCATCGAGTCGCGGGCAAAAGTCGTAGTCGCACGCGCCGCGGCGATCAAGTCGCGAGACCAACATCCGGTTGTCTTGGGGCGTGCCGCCGTTGAGTTCGGCAACGCCGCCCAGCAGCACTCGTCCGCCCGGTGTGGCGTACAGGCTCTTGATCTCGGTGGTCAGCGCCGGACTGGTGGTCGTCACCGACCGAAATCCACCCGGTCCGAATTCGGCTGCGAGCGGACCATCTTCTCGCAGCGCGACGACATTGCCGTTGCCGAACGTGGCCGAGTCCTGCACGGCGACGAAAATCCGGTTTGTTGCCGCGACGATCGCGTTCGCAACGCTGTTGTTGGCGACGCCGATCTGCGCGGCGGTCAGCAGATGTTGGAAGCCGACGCTGTTGCCGCAGCTCGATGCATCGGCGCAGAAGGTGCCGTCGGTGACGCCGGTGCTGGTCAGACGGGCGATGCCGAAGGTCTTCACGCCGTCCGGGGTCCAATCGCCGAGGACCAGCAGCCGGCCGCTCGGGTCCAGCGTCGAGCGCGCGAAAAATGCCAGGCCGGTGCCTGGAAAACTCACGCTGGCGTAGCCCGCGAATCCGTAGCTGGTATCGATCGTGCCGTTCTCTGCGTTGACTCGGAGCACGCCGACCGAGCGCTCGCCGCTGGCGCCGCGACGGTCGGCGACGATGTAAAGCAGCTCGCCGACTGCGTGCAAGCCATAGACCGTGCCGCCGGTGGTTCCGCCGAAGTCTTCGAATCGATAGCCGGCGCAACCGCTGGCCGCAAAATTCGGATCGAGCTGGGCGGTCGGGGTGATGCTGCACAAGCGCAAGCGTGGGCTGCTATTGAACTGATCGCTGCCGAGAACGAAGATCCGATCGAATACGGTGACCGTCGGGCCGACGCTACGCTGCCAGCGCGTGTAGGCGAAATGGACCACTGAATCCATGCTCACCGCCGTGACCGCTTTGCCGATGCCGAACGAGCCATAGGTGGTGTCCAGCAGGCCGCTGTTGGTGAATCGCGCGGTCGCCACCGCTCTCGCCACGCCGGTGACCGGGTCCGGGTTGAATGCGGTCATGACCCAATAGCGCGGTGCTTCGAATATCGTGCGTCCGGGTACTTCAACGACTTTCCGGCTGATGCCGACCGAACCGGGCAGGGTGTCGAATTGCAGTGAGAAATCGTGGATCCCGTTGGCATTCGGGCCAAACTGGATATCGAAACTGCCATCGTTGGCCATCGCCGTCGCAACGCAAAACGCGAACCAGAGGCCTACGCAAAAACGAATGATCATGATCGGGGACTGTGCCGTGAAGGGTACTGTCCGCTCTCGTAATAGGGCGTCGAACACTGACATCGCCGTTCGGACGGGGTCGCTCGGATATGATGATCGCCGCCAGGCGAGCGCCACGCACGGGATGCAAATGACGGACGCCACACTGCAGGCATTGGTGTATCGCGAGCTCAAGCAGCTCGCTCGACGCGCGCTCAAGCCCTTTGCGATGCACGAGACGCTCAATACCACCGCTCTAGCGCATGAGGCCTACGTCAAGCTCGCGCAGCACGCCGCGCGCCACGCGATGGCGCCGGAGCACCTCCGCGCCCTGGTGGCGCGTACCATGCGCCAATTGCTGGTCGATCGAGCCCGCCGCCGGTTCAGCGAGAAGCACGGCGCGACCGCGTTGGCGCCGCCGTCATCGCTGGATCAGGGCGATCTGCAGTTCGACGGCCAACCGATCGACATCGTGTTGGTCGATGACCTGCTGGTACAGCTCGCCGCGCTCGATCGCCGCCAGGCGGAGATCGTTGAGCAGCATGTGTTCGGCGGCATGAGCTTCGCCGACATCGCCAAGCTGCATCAGTTGACCGAGCGCACCATCTTCCGCGATTGGCGCAAGGCGCGGGCATTCCTGATTGCGCGACTGGATGGCCTCGCATCGCCGTGAGGCTGACGAGGCGATTGTCAGTGTTTCTCCCCAGGCGTCGAGAAGGGAGTTATTTGAGGTCTGGCCATGAACCTTAGCGCAGCCCAGCTGGCAAAGATCGGCGAACACTTCGACGCACTGCTCGATCTCGATGCGGCCGGTCGCGAGGCCTATCTGCGCGATCTAAAAGCCGACCCGGAACTGGTACGGGAACTTCGCGCGATGCTGGTGGCGGACGCGCAACCCTTGGATCTGGCGGCTGCCGTTGCGCAAGCGTATGCCGATGTGACGCAGCCGATCGGCACGGCGGAGGACGCGAATCCGGATCCCGCGCAGTTCGGGCCATGGATCGTCCGCCGCGTTCTTGGCCGCGGCGGCATGGGCGTCGTGTATGAAGTCGAGCGCGAGTTCGAGGGTTCGTGGCAACGTGCGGCGCTGAAGCGCATTCGTGGCGGCGTGGATCGAAGCTCGGCGCTCGCGAGATTTGCCATGGAGCGCAGCATTCTGTTGCGCCTTCAGCATCGCAATATCGCCGCATTCCTCGATGCCGGCGCCGAGGCCGACGGCACCCCGTGGCTGGTGATGGAACGTATCGACGGTGTTCCGCTGCTCGATTGGTGCGCGCAACGCAAGTGCGGGATCAAGGAACGCGTGCGATTGTTCGCCCAGCTCTGCGAAGCCGTGCAGTTCGCACATCAACACTCGGTCGTGCATCGAGATATCAAGCCGGGCAACGTACTGGTCGACACGACCGGCACGGTGAAACTGCTGGACTTCGGCATCGCCAAGTTTCTGGGTGAGGTATCGCAGAGCGCGCTTGTGGTGACGGTCGACGGACCGATGACGCCGCAGTACGCTTCGCCCGAACAACTGCGCGGCCAACCGGCCAGCACGCTGACCGATGTCTATGGACTGGGCACCGTTTTTTATGAACTGCTGTCCGGCAAACGCCCATACGCGCGCGCTGGCGATAGCGCGCCCATGGCCTGCGCCCGCGTCCTGAGCGATGAACCCTGTCGCCCACCCAGCGCCGTTGTGCGCGAGACGCGCGAACTGAGCGGTATCGTCGATCCGCGTGGGCTGCGCGGCGATCTGGACGCGATCGCGCTGAGAGCGCTTGCCCGCGAAACCGAGCGTCGTTTTGGCAGCATCGACGCCTTGCTCGACGATTTGCACCGCTACCTGTCCGGGCATCCGGTTCGCATCCGCGGGAACGCCTGGCACTATGTGTTCGGTCGCTTCCTGAGCCGGCATCGGGCGGCCTCCGCCGCCGTCGGCGTCGTATTGGTTGCGCTGATCGCCACCAGCATCGTTTCCTGGCAGGCGGCCGAAAAGGCGCGTCTGGAAGCCGAACGGGCGGAAGCCGCGCATGCGTTTTTGCTGTCGCTGTTCGATGCTGCCGACCCGATGCGCGAGGGCTTCAAACTGTCGGCGCTCGACATCGTCTCCGCTGGCGCGCAACGCGTGGCGTCTGGTTATGCCGAACAGCCCGAAGCGCGGGCCGAAGCGGCACTGACCATCGGCAGCATTCTGGGTCGACTGGGCGATGCGAAAGGGGCAGTGGAGCAGCTGGTTTGGGAAGACGCCGTGAGCTTGCCCGGCAGCGAGCGTCGCGCGGGAGATCGCTTGACCTTTCTCGCGCTCGCGCAGTTGCAACTGGGCGAACTGTCGGCAGCCGAAAGCGCCGCAAAGCGCGCACTGGAAATCGGCACCGCAGCGGATCGACCGATGGCGACGGCGCGGGCGCTGAGCCTGCTCAGCGAGATCGCTCGCCAACGCGGCGACCGACAATCGGCTGTGGCGTTGGGGGCGCGAGCGGCGTCGTTCGCGCGTCGCGGCGAGGCGCTGGCGGAGGCGGTCGACGTCTTGTTCCAATACACCAATGTGCTGCGCGAGACCGATGACATCGGCGCGGCGAGAGACGTTGCGGAAGAGGCCATCGCCATCTGCGCGACAGCACCGGTCGCCTGCGGATATCGATTGCCGAAAGCGCGCATTCAACTGGCGCCGCTGCAACTGAAAGTGGGCGATATCGATGGCGCCCGAATCGGGCTGGAAACCGCGCTTGCCGAAGCCGAGCAGTGGCTACCGACCTCGCACCCGATCCGCATCGACGCGCTGTCCCTGCTGGCGCGAATCGAGGGCGATCTCGGGCAGCACCAGGCCGCCATCGAACACGCCAAAGAAGCGGTCGAGCTGCAGCGCAAGATCGGCGGCAAGAGCGTTCTCCTGGGTGGTTATCTCAATGCACTCGGCGGGCGCTATTCGGCCGCCGGTCGCGAGCACGATGCGCTCGCCAGTTATCGGGAAGCGGTGGCGCATTTCGAAGCCATCGGTCAATCCGATCACCCCTACGCGCTGGCGGCGCTGGGCAATCGCGGTTCGGTATTGGCCAGGCTGGCGCAGTATCCCGACGCCTTGGCCGATACGGCGGCCGCGTATTCGGCCTCGCAGCGCGTCTCCGGCTCCGAAGCGCTTACCACCTTGGCCAAGGGCGTGCAGCTGATGCGCATTCGCGCCCAGGCCGGCGAGAAGGATCTAGCCCGCGAACTCGCGCAGACGCTCGGCCAATCTTTGATCCGGCAACGGCAGCAGGCGCCGACGCTGATCGATCTCGCGATTCCGGTGAGCGTATTGCTGGCCGCCGAGGGCGAGCACCAGGCGGTGCTGGACCTGTCGGTGTTGGCTCTCCAAGGGCTGCGTTCGCGATCGCAACCGCAACCTCTCCGAGAGAGCGACGTGCTCACGCGGCAGGCCGACGCGCTGCGCCAGATCGGACAATTGCCGGCAGCCATCGCCAGCGCCAACGAGGCGCTCGAACTGGCGCTGGCCGCCGATCCGGATGGCAGCGACAGTCGCACGCCTGCCGCACGGATCGCGCTTGCGCAATGTCTCGCCCAATCGGGCCAAGTGCCGCGCGCCCGCAAGCTGCTGACCACCGCCATCGCCGAGCTTCGCGCCATCGAAGACGGCGACAGCCCAAGAATCCACGCCGCGACGGCGTTGCTCGATTCGATGCGGTAGTGATCGGCAGTGCGGTTAATGGGCGGGATTCAGCCGGCAGGGGCGCCCTGGGGCAACGGGAAACCGCGTTAGTGCTCGGCAGTCACGTTCAGACGGATCTGGCTTGGCGGAATGCAACAACTGGATCGAGCCGAAGGCTTGATCTGGCTCTCATTGAGATCAGCGCGGCGCCAGCCGCGCTGACCTCGGCGCATCACTGCCAGACATGCTCGATGCCCAGTCCGGCAAGGGCGATCATTTCGCCAAATCGTCGCCGCCTGAGCCAAATGATTCGCTGGGCAGCACGCCGTTCAGCACATTGGCGCACGTTTGCTGCCGCGTCAGCGACAGGAACGTCGGCTTGTGGCTATCGGTGCATTGCGACTGCAGGTAGTGATACGTGGTGTAGTTGCAGCTGCCGCCAAAGGTCATCGTCACGGCTTCGGCTGACACGTCTTCCCAAATATTGTTCGCCGAATCGTTGTTGGTGCTGGACTCGACGGTTGCCACGACCGACCGATATAAGTAGGCCGGCAGCGGACCGATGGGGCCGATGTTAAACCAGTTCAACGAAGCCCGAGCGCGCGGCGTGTCGACGATGGCAACGCGAGCCGTAAAGGTCGAATTGAGCGAGTACTGCTGTGCGCAAATCAAGCCGGTCGTGAATGGAACATTCTGAGTGACGACCAGCTTTTCGTCGCCTGCAGTCGATGGCAGCGCCTCGATCTCGGCAATTTGCTGGCGCAGGGCTGCGACCGAGTTCTGCGCCTCTTGCGCCTTATCGTGCGGCGCCAACTCGGCGCGCCCTTCGGCCACCTGCAGGGCTTTGCGCAACTCGTGCAGTGCCATGCGCTTGCCAGGCTCACCCAAATAAACACTGACCAGCTCGCCATTATTGCCTCGGCCGCTGTAGTAGCCGTTGCTCAATGCTTCCCACTGGCTCACATCCGGCGCGAGCGTTTTGAATTCCTCCGGAATTTCAGGGTTGGCGGCCAAGCTGGCGCCGGCGGGAATGAACGGAAGTCCGATCAAAGTGGCCAGTGTTGCTGTCAGGATAGTTTTGGACATGGAATCATTGCTCCGGAAAAGGACGAGGGAATCAAGGCGCCGCGCTGAGCGGCGGCGCAGAAAATCCATTGGCCTACCTTCTGCTTGCGGTCGGTCCGATGGGTTCCAATCAACTACGCGGAATCCGAATCGACTGTCGGCCACGCGGTTTGCGGGTGATTGCGGCGCGAAGGTTGGCCCTGAGGCAGCCAGACGATTTCGCCGCTCTCAAATCACACAGCGGCGAGCGGATGCCCGAGTAGACCCGACCGAGAATGCGTCGATGAGCAACGCCAGGGAGTGGTGATGTCCATTACCGAGGAACTAAGGCGCTGGCGCAGCAGCGGCGATGCGCCGAGCGCGAGTTTGGTGGAAGCGGTTTATCCGCAGTTGCGGGCAATCGCGCGACAGCAGCTGCGTCAGCAGGCAGGTCGCATGACCCTGCGCGCCACCGAAGTCGCCCACGAGGCATATTTGCGTTTGCTCGATCAGCAGCTCGATGGCTTTGCCAATCGGCAGCACTTCTTCGCTCTGGTGGCACTGCTGATGCGCCGGGTCATCGTCGATTACCAACGCGAGCGTCTGGCGCAAAAACGCGGCGGCGATCTCGATCTCGTCGAACTGGACAGCCTTGCTTGCGACGAGCATCCGCAAGTGGGCGACAGCATCGATTGGCTGGCGCTGGAGCAGGCGCTAAGCGAACTCGAACAATCGCTGCCAGAGATCGCCCGCATCGTCGAGCTCAAGCTTTACTGCGGCCTGGAGGCCGAGGCGATTGCCGGGCTCACCGGCATTTCGGTGCGCAGTATCGGTCGTCACTGGCAGTTCGCACGCGCCTTTCTGCGCGAGCGCCTGGCCTTGCAGGGCGAATCGAGCGCAGGGTAATGGTCGCATCGCCATCCATCCCGGCACTCGCCAGTCTGGCGGTCGAATTCGATCGCCTGCTCGACATGGATGCGCCGGCACGCAAGGCGCATCTCGATCAACTGGCGGTAACCCATCCTGAGCTCGCCACTCAATTGCATCGGCTCTGGCACCAGCACGAGGTTGGCGACAACGCGCTCGAACAGGCCGCCGCCACTGCCTTGACCGCCATTCTGGTGCCTGACACAAAACCCGCTCAGATCGGTGCATACCGCCTGAGCGCGGAGATCGGACGTGGTGGCATGGGTATCGTCTACGCAGCCGAAGCGGTCGACCAACCCGGCCATCCGTTAGCGCTCAAGTTGATGCAGCGTGCGCCGCAGGATGCGGCAGCCCGAGATCGCTTTCAGCGCGAAGTCGATAGCTTGCGGCGCTGTGTGCATCCGGGAATTTGTCGGTGGCTGGACAGCGGCTTGACACCGGAAGGCGTTCCCTTTGTGGTCATGGAGCGCATCGAGGGTGCGTCGATACGCAGCTGGTGCGATACCCAGCAATTGGATGTTCCGGCGCGAATACGATTGCTCATCGAAGCCGCGCGGGCGATTGCGCACGCCCACGCCAATCTGATCCTGCATCGCGATCTCAAGCCAGAGAACGTGATGATCGACCGTCACGGCAAGGTCAAGCTGCTCGACTTCGGGATTGCACGCTGGCTGGACGAATCCAGCCTCGCCACCGCCACCCAAGATCGACGTCTCACCCCCGCCTATGCCGCACCAGAGCAACATCTGGGCGGGCCGATGACAGTCGCGGTCGACGTTTACGGCTTCGGGGCGTTGATGTACGAGCTGCTGTCCGGTTCCTTGCCCATCGATGTCGAAGGGTGCTCAGCGGCGGAGGCCGAACGCCGCGTGCGCGACAGCATTCCGCCCCCCATGCGCGCACGCGCCGCGCAGGCGGGGCCAGAGCTCGCGCGTGCCCGCAGCTATGCCGGGAAGGCGGAGCTGATACGCCGCCTGGATCGCGATCTTGAGGCCATCGTGCAAAGCTGTCTGCGCAAGGAGCCTGGCGAGCGCTATGCCAGCATGGCGGCGCTGATCGACGATCTGCAGGCCTATCTGGAGCAGCGTCCGGTGCGTGCCCGTGGCGGCGCGACGACGTATCGCGTATGGCGCTTCCTGCAGCGTCATCGGCTGGTGGTTTCCTTGGGCGCAGCCCTGGCGGCTTTGCTGATCGGCTTTGCGGTCACGGCCGTGCTGCACGCAGCCGCCTTGGCGGCCGAGCGCGATCGCGCGCAGGCGGCGCTGCAAGTGTTGCGCGACGCCTTCCTTGCCGCCGATCCCGGCCAAACCGCCGGCGCCACGGTGACTGCGCGCGACATTCTGCGTGCGGCGACGCCGCGGCTCGATTCCGAGTTCGCCGCGCACCCGGTTCTGCAGGCCGAGCTCAATCAGATGCTGGCTGAGGTGCACCTGGCTATCGGTCAGCCGGGCGAGGCGCTGGCACGGGTCGATCGCGCGATGGCCGCTGTGCGCCAGGACCCCGATGCCGCCGGCATGCTGCCGGAACTCGAGCGCCTGCAGGTGGAAACTCGCTTGGAGGCCGGCGATCTGGCGGCCGCCGGGCGCTTGCTCGATCTACACGCCAATCGCGTTCGGCAGGACCCGGCGTGGGCGCTGCTGCGCGGGCGCTGGTACAACCAGATGCTGCAGCCGAAGCAGGCCATCGCGGTGTTGCAGCCCATGCTCGAGTTGACCGCGACGAAAGATGCGCGGGATCGCCGCGCCACCGGATTGCGTTGGCAATTGGCCGATGCGTGGCGCCTGTCCGGCCGTTACGAGGAGGCATTGCGGATCCTCGATCGTTGCATCGAGTGGCAGTCCGCCAGCCTGCCCGCAGATCATCCGGCGCTGGCGTTGACCCGCTTGCGCCGGATCGATGTGCTGGTCCGTCTGCGGCGCGCCGATGAAGCGTTGCAGATGGCGCGCACACTGGATCAGAACATCCGCGCCTGGTATGGCGAGGACAACACGCTGGCGGCGCGCGCCGCGAACAGTCTGGCGCTCGCCTTGAAGCATGCGGGCCGCATCGAGGAATCGATTCGCGAACAGCAACGCAGCCTGCGGCTATGGCTGGATAGCACCGGGCCCAGCCATATCAATACGCTGCGCGTCCGAATCAATCTGGCACAAGCGCTTCGTGAACAGGATCCGCAGTCCGCGAGCGCCGGAACGATGCTGAGCGAAGCGCTGCGCGATGCGCTGGCGGGGCTCGGTGCGCAGCACGATACGACAATGGCCATCCGCTTGTTCCTGGCACAATCGCTGCTCGATCGTGGCCAGCACCGCGCAGCCCTTGCGCTGCTGGAAGAAGCCGACGGACGCTTGATCGCTCAAGAAGGAAATCGCACCAATGCAGGTCGTTATGCGGCGCTGCTGGCTGACGCCTCATGTGCGTCGCGACAAGATTGCACCTTTCGTCGGGAGAATTGGCCGACGGCAGATCCGGATTCCGCGTCTACCTCCAACACAGCACCAGCCTCGGATTCATCCCGCTGAACTGCCATTGGCCCTCAGAAGCCGTCGCTATGTTGCTGCCCATCAAACTATCTGGAGTGAACCCATGAAGCACCTGGCCCTGTCGCTGTCGCTGTTGCTCGGCAGCGCTGTCCATGCCACCGAGGACTGCCATGTGCAGGGTGGCCCGCTGCACTGTCCTGCCGGCACCGTGCCGCTGATCGCCGTGCCCGGCTCCTTTCCGAATCCGGAGCAACCCGAAGAAGTGTGCGGGTTCTGCGCAGCGCCCGGCCTCATCGACGCTCTCCAGTGCACAGAGACAACAGGCGGCCATTGGTGCGAGCTGCGTTATCTGCATTTCGGCGCGCACTACGAGTACACCGTCAGCAATCAGCTGGGCACGCATCCGCTAAACCCGACCGGCCATTCGCTGTTCGTTCCTTGCGCCAACGAAGCCCAACTGGTCGTGGCGCGATGGATCATCAACGGCGATTCTTTTGCCAGCGCGCAAACGCTCGCCGGATGCATTGCATCGTTCTGACCGGCGGAGTGCGCTGCCGTGCCAGCGTTGCGGCAGTCACGGCGTGCGTGCCAACGGGAGATCGACAGCGCACGTCGCTTCACGGTAGATGCAGGCGCAAACAGGCAGCGAATCGGACGCCGGACGTCATGCGTTGACGTGGTCTCGTTCGAATGTGGACGCGCATATCAGCCACATACGTCGCGCATCCTGCCCTCGACGAGGCGGCGCCTGGGGCCTTGGCCACGTTCAACGAAATTCGCGACGGCGCTTGCTTCCGCCGCCATCGCGAAGACGTCCTGCGGCGTAACAGTGGCGGATCTGGTTGATCTCTTTTGCTTGCAGATAGTCGGTAACGGAGATGAGCGGTATCAATACACCATTGCCAATGACGGGGACTCGATGTGGTTATGCTGCAAACCGTACCCCAAGTTAGCGGCGTTTCGCGTGCATACCTCGGAGCATTGGTTGGCCATCCTGGAGTCGCGGCATCCGATGGCGATCGATATGGGCCTCGATCGCGTGCGTGCCGTCTGGGATCGGCTGGGCGAGCCGTGGCCGGCGCCGGTGTGCGTGGTGGTGGGTGGCACCAATGGCAAGGGTTCGACGGTGGCGATGCTGGCGGCGATCTATCGCGCGGCAGGTTACCGGGTGGGCACCTACACCTCGCCGCACATTCATCGCTATCACGAGCGAGTGGCCGTGGACGGCGAGCCGATCTCGGAGGCGGATTTGGTGGCTGCGTTCGAGCGCGTGGAGGCGGCGCGTGGGGCGGTGTCTCTGACGTATTTCGAGTTCGGCACGCTGGCGGCTTTTGTGCATCTGGCGGGTGCGGGGCTGGACGTGGCGGTGCTGGAGATTGGCCTGGGCGGGCGGCTCGACGCGGTGAATCTGATCGATGGCGATGCGTCGATTCTGACCAGCGTCGATCTTGATCACCAGGCGTATTTGGGCGACACGCGCGAGCAGATCGGCTGGGAAAAGGCGCATATCTTTCGCGCTGGGAAACCCGCTGTGATTGGCGAGCCGGATGTGCCGGGGACGGTGCTGGCGGTGGCAGGGCAGGTTGGGGCGGACGTGTTTGCTGTGGGCCGCGAGTTTTGGTCTGGGCTGGACGGGGAGGGATGGCGATTTGAGTTCGGCGGCGGTCAGTCCGAAGCTTTCGCTTTAGCGCTACCGTTGCCTGCGTTGCGCGCGCCTTGCCAGTTGCGCAACGGTGCTTGCGCGGTGATGACCACGCAACTGCTCAGTGATCGGCTGCCTGTTACCCACGAAGCCATCGCCAGTGGCCTGATCAACGTCAAGCTCGCCGGTCGTTTGCAGCGGCTGGATCGAGCGGTAGAGACCTGGGCAGATGTTGCGCACAACCCGGAGTCGGCGCGGACGCTGGCGGCGTGGTTGGCGGCGCAGCCAGCGAGGACCACGATCGCGGTGTTCGCAGCGCTGGCAGACAAGGATCTCGCGGGCATTGTCGTGCCACTGCAGAACGCGTTCGCGCATTGGATCACGGTTGAGCTTCGACCCAATCCGCGTGCAGTCAGCGCCGAAGAGCTGGCCTTGCGTCTACGGAACCTGGGTGTTCCGGCAACACCGGCGACCAATACTGACGCTGCTCTGGATCAGGCCGACCGACTAGCGGGCGCAGACGGCCGAATCGTGATATTCGGCTCCTTCCACACTGTGGCTCAGTTCGCGTAAATCGCCACCCTCACCGCGCCATCGCTGCCCACCCAGGCGCGATACATGCCTTCGCTGTTGTAGGGCATCGCGATGTTTCCGCCCGCGTCGATGGCGATCAGGCCGCCGGTGCCGCCGAGCGCCTGGACACGTGCCAACGCCGCCCGACCGGCGTCCATCAACAACTGTGCGCCGTAGGCGATGCGCGCGTGGACATCGTAGGCCAGCGCGGTGCGGATGAAGTATTCGCCGTGGCCGGTGGCCGACACCGCGCAGGTGGCATCGTCGGCCCAGGTGCCGGCGCCGACGATGGGCGTATCGCCGCAGCGGCCAACGCGTTTGTTGGTCATGCCGCCGGTCGAGGTGGCTGCGGCCAGATGTCCGTGCGCATCGCGCGCGACGGCGCCGACGGTGCCGGTCTTGTCGGTGGGCGAGGGCGCGTTGAACACCGCGTCGTGATCGAGCGTGACCTTGCCCAAACGCGCGGCGAGGCGCTGCTGCTCGGCGCGCTCGGCAGTGACATAGTAGTCCGGTCCAACCTGCGGCAAGCCAAGTTCTGCGGCGAGGCGATCGGTGCCGGCGCCGGCGAGCAGAACGTGCTCGGTGCGATCCATCACGGCCCGCGCCAACTGAATCGGGTTGCGCGGCGTGCGTGCGGCGGCGATGGCGCCGGCAGCGCGGGTGGCGCCATCCATGATCGAGGCATCGAGTTCGGCGACGCCATCGGCATTCAACACGGCGCCATGGCCGGCGTTGAACAGCGGGAAGTCCTCCAGCGCCATGACCGCGTGCTCGACGACGTCGATGGCCGATGCACCCGTCTGCAGGCGCGCATAGGCATCGGCCGCGATGGCGTTCAAGGCGCGGCGAAACTCAGCTTCGCGTTCGGCGGTCAACGAGGCGCGATCGATGACGCCGGCGCCGCCGTGGATGACAAGACGGCAGCGGCTCATTCGTCGTCCTGCTCCGCGGCACCTTCGCCAGCGATGCTCATCTCGGCGAGCCATACCGGCCCGGTGCGCACGTTGCCGCGCAGGTCGATATCCGAGCCGACTGCAATCAGGTCGGCGAACATTGAGCGCAAATTGCCGGCGATGGTGATCTCGTGCACCGGATAAGCGATCTCGCCGTTTTCGATCCAATAGCCCGCGGCGCCGCGCGAATAATCGCCGGTGATCAGGCTCACGCCCTGGCCCAGCAGTTCGGTGACGTACAAGCCGCGGCCCATGGCGCGAAACAGCTCGTCGAGTGCGCCCGCGTTGGGTGTGACGATGAGGTTGTGCACGCCGCCGGCATTCGCGGTGGAAGCCAGGCCCAGCTTGCGCGCCGAGTACGTCGACAACACGTAGCGCGTCAACATTCCATCGCGGATCAAGTCTTGCGCGCGCGTCGCTAAACCATCGTCATCGAAGGCTGCCGATCCCAGGCCACGCAGCAAATGCGGCGCTTCGGCGATTTGCATCCAGGATGGAAACACCTGCTGGCCCACTGCGTCCAGCAAGAAGCTCGCCTTACGGTACAAAGCGCCGCCGCTGACCGCACTGACCAGATGGCCGAAGAAGCTCCGTGCGACCTCCGCGCTCAAGATCGCCGGGGTCTTCTGCGATGCCAGCGTTCGCGCGCCGATGCGCGCAATCGTACGCCGCGCGGTTTCGCGGCCGAGTTCGGCGGCATCCATCAATTCATCGAATCCGCGTCCCAGCGAATAGTGGTAGTCGCGCTGCATGGCTTCGTCGGGACCGGCGAGCACCGAACACTGCAGCGAATGCCGTGTGCCCATTTCGCGACCGATGAAGCCGTGGCTGTTGGCATAGATGCCGAAGCCACGCGAGATCGAGACGCCCGCGCCTTCGCTATTGCGGATGCGCTTGTCGTCCAGCGCGGCCGCTTCGCAGCGCAGCGCCAGCTCGATCGCATCGTCGGCGCTCACCGCGGAGGGATGCCACAGGTCCAGGTCTGGAAAAGTCTTGGCCATATCCTCGGCCGCGGCCAAACCTGCGGCGCTGTCAACCTCGGTGTGGCGCGCGATGGCGATGGCTTGCTCGATGGTGATTTTCAACGACTCTGGCTTCAGATCGGCCGTGCTCGCAGAGCCCTTTCGGCCGCCGACATACACGGTGAGCGACAAGCCGCGATCTTTGGTGTGTTCCAAGGTCTCGACATCGCCCAGCCGCACATTCACGGCCAGACCTTGCTCCACCGATAAATGCACCTCCACCGCATCGGCACCACGGGTGCGGCATTGGCGGATGGTTTCTTCGGCCACACCAGCGAGGCGATCGAGTTCGCGGGTGGGTGGTGCTAAAGAAGGTTCGGCAACTAACGCATTCATCGCTATTGTTCACAGCTTCGGTGCTGCCAAGGCTACGCGATGCAACATGACGACGACGAGCTTTTTGATCGCGAACCTTCGCGCAGCCAACGCCGCCGCGAGGCCCTGGATGTCTTGGAATTGGCGGAAAAACTGGTCGCGATGACACCATCGCAGCTCAAGAAAGTGCCGCTTGATGAAGCGATTCTTGAGGCGGTGATCGAGGCGCAGCGCATCACTTCGCACATCGCGCACAAACGGCAAGTGCATTTTCTCGCCAAGAAGATGCGCAAGATCGATGATTTAGAGCCGATCCGCGATGCCGTCGATCAGCCATTGGAAGTGCGGCGCAAAGAGTCGGCCGAGCTGCATCTGATGGAGGATTGGCGGCGGCGTCTGATCGAGGAAGGCGACGAGGCGTTGAACGCGTTGCTGGGCGCGTACCCGAGCGCGGATCGCAGTCACATCCGCCAGCTGATTCGCCAGGCGCAGATCGAGATCAAGGAGAACCGCGCGCCGAGTGCGCAGCGGGCGCTGTTTCAGGTGGTCAAGGAATTGATACGGGGCGGCGGGGACGCAGAGCCTATCGGCATTTGAGTCCGCGGAAGAACCCGAAATGCTGGTTCACACGAAGACACGAAAAGCGGCTTCAGGCCGAACATCGCCGCTCGCTTCCTTCGTGCTTCGGCCTTGGTGTGAGCAAAGCAGCTAAAGTCCGAACTAGCCTCGAATCAGCAGCGCAACACCCACGAGCATCAGCCATCCGGCGAAGAATCGTTTCAGGCGCGCGACCGGCCAACGGTGCGCGAGGCTGGCACCGAGCGGCGCCATGAGTATGCTGATCGAACCGATGGCGGCGGCGATTTTGAGGTCGACGAGGCCCACCGCCCATGCCGATAGCCCCGCCGGCGTGGTCGCCATCGCATAGCCCACGGTGCCCGCGAGCGCGATGGGAATCCCGGCGGCGGACGAGGTGCCGATCGCACGCGTGAGTGGCGCACCGAGACGATGCAGCAGCGGCACCGTGAGCGATCCGCCGCCGATGCCCACCGCAGTCGATAAAACGCCGATACCCAAACCGCTCGGCAACAACCAATGGCGATCGGCCTGGCCGGCGTGACCGATGGGCCGCGTCATCTGCCACGCCGCGAAAAAGCAGAAGGCGGCCACGATCAGCGAAAGGGCCACGCGCGGCACGCCGGCGATCACCAGCGCGCCGCCGCCGCTGCCCAGCAGCAAACCGGGCAATAGCCACGCCAGCGAACGGAGGTCCACGCCGCCGCGCCGATAGTGCGAATACGCGCTTGCCGCGCCCGTGAACACGATGCTTGCCAGCGATGTAGCAACCGCCGCATGCAATGCCTGCTCGGGCGGCACGCCCTTGCTCGGCAGCCACGCCGCCAGCACCGGCACGATGACCAGTCCGCCGCCCACGCCAAGCAGGCCGGCAAGCAGGCCGGCCAGGGCGCCGAGGGACATGAGGATGAGTAAGTCAGGCATTGAAGGTTGCTGGTTCTCGGCTGTCGATTCTCGGTTTGAGGGGACGCAACCTACAGAATCCTACTTTCGATGCGATCACCGAGAACCGACAACCGACAACCAAGAACCGGCCTCAGCGCGTCAAAAACGCGATCAGCTTATCGGCAAATCCGCGATACGGCGGTTTGAGCAACGATAGCGACGAAAAGCGCGCCTGATAAAACACCGGCTTTTGCTTGGAAAACGTCAGGAAGCCATGGTGCCCGTGATAGTGGCCGATGCCGGACGGTCCGATGCCGCCGAAGGGCAGCGCCGATTGCGCGATGTGCAGCACGCAATCGTTGACGGTGACGCCGCCGGCGATGGTGCTGTCGAGCACGCGTCGGGTGCGCTCGCTGTCGAGATCGAAGTGGTACAAGGCCAGCGGCCGGTCGTGCTCGTTGACGTAGCGAATAGCCTCGTCGAGCGAGCGGTACGGCAAGATCGGCAGAATCGGGCCAAAGATCTCTTCGCTCATCAACTTCGATTGCGCGGGCGGATTCAGCACCAGCGTCGGCGGCAGGATGCGCTTGGCGGGATCGAGCGTTTCCTTGGCCGGATTGACTTCGATAATCTGCGCGCCTCCGGCTTGCGCCTCAGCCACCATATTCTGCAGCCGGGCGAAATGACGATCGGTCGCGACGGTCGTGTAGTCGGCGCTCGATTGCAGCGACGGATAGCGTTCGCGCAGTTCTTTCTCGATGGCCGCCGTCAGCGCCGGAATCTGCTCGCTCGGCGCCAGAATGTAGTCGGGCGCGATGCAGGTTTGTCCGGCATTCAAAAACTTTCCGGCAACAAGACGCGCGGCCGCCGTGGCGATGGGATAGTCGGGCGCAATGATCGCCGGCGATTTGCCGCCCAGCTCCAGCGTGACAGGCGTCAGATTCTTCGCCGCCGCCTGCATCACGATGCGGCCAACGGCCGTGGAGCCGGTGAAGAACAAGTGATCGAAAGGCAGTGCGGAAAACTGCGCCGCGATCTCTGGGCCACCCAAGACAACACTCACCTTATCGCTCGGGAACACATCCGCCAGCAGCGATTTGAGCAAATCCGAGGTGCGCGGCGTCAATTCGGAGGGCTTGATCATGGCCCGATTGCCCGCCGCCAGCGCGGCCACCAGCGGCATCAGCGCCAGATTCACGGGATAGTTCCACGGCGAGATGATGCCGACGACACCCACTGGCTGATAGCGAATCTCGGAGCGGCCAGGCAGGAACTGCCAGCCAGTCGCCACGCGCCTGGGCTTCATCCAACGCTTCAGATTCTTCAGCGTGTAGTCGATGTCGTGCAGCACGGTCATGACATCGCTGAGCAGCGTTTCGTGGCGCGAGCGACGCCCAAAATCGGCGCTGGTGGCGGCAACGATGTCCTCAGCCTTGGCCTTCACCGCTGCGCGCAAGCGCTTGAGGTCGGCCATGCGATCGACGTATGGCGGCGCGCCGCGCGCATGGGCTGCCTGCAGACGCTTGAGTTCTGCCATCAAAAGATCGGGGGTTGAGCCGTCCATTTCTCTGGTTCTCGGTTCTTAGTTCTTGGTTCTTAGTTCTTAGTTCTTGGTTCTTGGTTCTTGGTTCTTGGTTTGGGTCGGTCGCAGTTCCACGTTGCTCGCTCCTCAACGATTTCGAAGAATCGTCGGCATCGCCTACCAAGAACCGAGAACCAACAGCCAACAACCCGCAGAGACAGTGTATCGGTTTTCCGCAAACCCGGTCCGCGGCTTTTCAGCGGGCACCGCTTGTCGCATGATCGAAAGCACGGGTTTGGTTACGGAGCGATTCGAATGAAGGCATGGCTGGCGGCATCGTTGGGGCTCATATCGTCGGTGGCGGTGGCGCAGAAGCAGGTCAACGTCTACAACTGGTCGGACTACATCACCGAAGACGCTTTGCGCTCGTTCACGCAAGAAACCGGCATCAAGGTGGTTTACGACGTGTACGACAACAACGAAGTGCTGTCGGCCAAGTTGCTCGCCGGAAAGAGCGGCTATGACCTGGTGTTTCCATCGGCGCGTCCGTTCGCCGCGCGCCATATCGCCGCCGGGCTCTACCTGCCACTGGATAAGTCCAAGCTACCGAACTGGAAAAATCTCTACCCCGATGTGCTCAAGGGCCTGGCGTCGATCGATCCTGGCAACGCTCATCTGATGCCGTACATGTGGGGCACCACGGGCATCGGCTACAACGTCGAGAAAGTGGCGCAGGTGATGGGCAAGGACTTCAAGGTCGATTCGTGGAATGTGCTGTTCGATCCCGCGATTGCCAAGAAACTGTCGGCCTGCGGCATCGCGTTGCTGGACGATGAAGTCGAAGGCCTGGGCGCTGGCCTGATTTATCTCGGAAAAGCACCAAAGAGCGGCAGCGCCGCGGATTTGACTGCGGTCACCAACCTCTATCAGCCGATTCGGCCGTTCATTCGCTACTTCTCATCGAGCCGCTACATCGACGATCTGGCCAATGGCGATATTTGCATCGCGATGGGCTACTCGGGCGATGTCTTGCAAGCCCGCGATCGTGCCGATGAAGCCGAGAACGGCGTCAAAGTTGCGTACGCGATTCCCAAAGAAGGCGCAATTCGCTGGGTCGATAGTGCAGCGATTCCCAAGGACGCCAAAAACGTCGCTGAAGCGCACGCCTTCCTCGACTACTTGATGCGTCCGGCGGTGATCGCCAGCATCAGCAACTACGTGACCTATGCGAACGCCAATCAGGCCGCCACGCCCAGCGTCGATCCGGAAATTCGCAACGACCCCGGCATTTATCCGCCGCCAGCGGTGGCTGCGAAATTGATCGACGACACCTTGCCGAGCAACGCCGAGCAGCGTCCGCGGGTGCGGGCTTGGACGAAGATCAAGACCGGGCGGTAGTCGTGTTTCGGCACACCAGGAGCAAAATGGATGGAACGCTGGTTTCGCGGTTCTTGACCGAAATCGCTCAGACCCGAAGCCAGCACCCTCTCCCTAACCCTCCCCCGCCAGCGGGGGAGGGAACTCATGTCGCTTCGGCTCAACGTCATAGCGTTCCCAAACGTTTGGCAAGATCCACCAGTTGCCCGTCTGGGGGCTATCGCTAATGGCCCAAGCCTCTCGCCGCCCAGCCGCGCTCGAACCCTGGCAGGACGCCAACGCTCGGCCGTTTCTGCGCATCCAGAACATCACCAAAACCTTTGGCAACACCTACGCCGTCGACGACGTGTCCTGCGATGTGTATCAGGGCGAGTTCTTTTCCTTGCTGGGCGGCTCGGGCTGCGGCAAATCGACCTTGCTGCGGATTTTGGCTGGCCTGGAAATCCCGAATAGCGGGCGCATCCTGATCGACGGTGTGGATGTCACCGATATGCCGCCGTACGAGCGGCCCGTGAACATGATGTTTCAGAGCTATGCGCTGTTTCCGCATATGACGGTCGAACAGAACATCGCGTTTGGCTTGAAGCAAGATCGTATGCCCAAAGCGCAGATTGCCGAGCGCGTCGATGCAATGTTGGATCTGGTGAAAATGCGCGAGCTGCGTGCGCGGCGGCCAGATCAGTTATCCGGCGGGCAACGTCAGCGCGTGGCGCTGGCGCGTTCGCTGGCCAAGCAGCCGAAGCTGTTGTTGCTCGACGAGCCCCTGGGCGCGCTCGACAAGAAACTGCGCGAGCACACGCAGTTCGAGCTGATGACCATCCAGGAGCGCGTCGGCACCACCTTCATCACCGTCACGCACGACCAGGAAGAAGCGATGACGATGTCGACGCGCGTGGCGGTGATGGACGCGGGTCGCATTGTGCAGGTCAACACGCCGGCCAATTTGTACGAGTTCCCTGCAAACCGTTTCGTTGCCGAGTTTATTGGTTCGGTGAACATCATCGACGGTCGCGTGATCGAGCAGTTGGATGGTGAGGTGCGCATCCAGGCCGACGGCTTCGAAAACACCTTCGTGATGGACCATCTGGATCCGCTGCCGCTCGGCACCTCGGTCGCCGTCGCCATTCGTCCGGAAAAGCTCAGCGTGCACGATGAGCGCCCCGTCGAACGACCGAACTGGGTGCACGGCAAGGTGGTCGACATCGCCTACCTGGGCGATGTGTCGATCTACCATCTGCTCACGCCGCTCGGTCGCACCGTGCGCGTGCAGATCACGCATGAGCAGCGCTACGAGCGCCCGCATTACCGGTGGGAGGATGAGGTGTACGTGAGCTGGGATTCGGAGGATGGGGTGTTATTGCTGAACTGAGGCGTGCGGCCGTTTTCAGGGCGCTGTTACCTTTTCGAATTCGACAATGCGCTTGCCTCTCCCGCCCGGGCGGGGAGAGGTCGGCGCGAAGCGCCGGGTGAGGGTGGGGTGGCGCTACGGAGCGCCTTGTAGCAACCGCCCCACCCTCACCCCAGCCCTCTCCCGCCCAGGCGGGAGAGGGAGCCGATCACGCCACGAATGGAGAAACATGTGAACTGGATGCCCCGCCTAGCCGTGAAATCGTTGTTCTACATGACGTTTTCGGACAGCCACCCTCATCGGCCAACGGACGTATCTTTTGAAGCTGGCAAGGGCTGCAAAAACGTACGCGCATACCTGAAAGTTTTGAACCGGGACTGTGCGCTTGGAGTCTTGGAATCCGACGCTGGTCTCATCTAGCCATGCAAACCTTCTCCTGGACCCAACTCTGGTTCGATGTCTTCCGCCGCATGTTCGCGTGGCTCGGCAGCTGGCGGCGGGAGATTCATCATCAGCGGGGAAGGGCGATTGTGGTTGGCGTGCCGCTGGTGTGGCTCGCAGTTTTTTTCCTGTTGCCGCTGCTGATCCTGCTGAAGATCAGTTTCGCGGAAGCAAGTTATGAGCAGCCGCCGTTTTCGGCGCTGGTGAGTTGGGGCGAGGATCAGATCCTGTCGCTGCGCTTCAACCTTGCGAACTACGCCACGCTGATTGCCGATTGCAGCGATCCGGCGAGCTCGTTGTATTGTTATGCCTACGTCAATTCGCTCAAGACCGCAGCGATTTCGACGGTGCTCGCGCTCCTTGTCGGCTACCCGATCGCCTATGGCATAGCGCGCGCCAGTTCCAAATGGCGCCTGCCGCTGCTGCTGCTCGTGGTGCTGCCGTTCTGGACCTCGTCGCTGCTGCGCACCTATGCGTGGATCGGCATCCTGAAAGGCAATGGTGTGCTCAACAACACGCTGATGGCGCTCGGGCTGATCCAGGAACCGCTGGAAATACTGCACACCGATATCGCTGTGTACATCGGCATCGTGTACGCGTATCTGCCGTTCATGGTGCTGCCGCTGGTGGCCAATCTGGTCAAGCTCGATCCTTTGCTGCTGGAGGCCGCCGCGGACCTGGGCTGCCGACCGATGGCGGCGTTTTTCCGTGTGACCTTGCCGTTGTCGATGCCGGGCGTCATCGCCGGATCGATGCTGGTGTTCATACCGGCCGTGGGCGAATTCGTGATTCCTGAGCTGCTCGGTGGCCCCGATTCGTTGATGATCGGCCGCGTGTTGTGGAGCGAATTCTTCACCAACACCGATTGGCCGCTGGCGTCGGCGATCGCAGTCGCGCTGCTGATGCTGATTGTGGTGCCGACGTTGATCTTCGAATACGTTCAGGCGAAAAACTCGCCGGAGCCGAAGCGATGAGGAATCGGCCGTACGCGTTGTACACGGCAATGGCCTTCGGCTACGCCTTCCTGTACTTCCCGATCCTGTCGCTGATCGTCTACAGTTTCAACGAGTCGCGACTGGTCACGGTTTGGGCGGGTTTTTCGACCAAATGGTACGGCGAGCTGTTCCAGAACGAGGCGCTGCTCGATGCGGCGCAGAAGAGCTTCATGGTTGCCACGGTAGCCGCAACGTTTGCGGTGACCCTGGGCACGCTCGCCGGTTTAGCCTTGTCGCGCCTGGGGCGATTTCGCGGTCGTACGCTGCTATCGATCATGACCAGTGCGCCGCTGGTGATGCCCGAAGTGATGCTGGGCCTGTCATCGCTGCTGCTGTTTGTGTCGATGCAGCAATTGATCGGCTGGCCCGACGGGCGCGGCATGACCACGATCACCATCGCGCACATCACGCTGTGCACGAGCTACGTCACCATCATTGTGCAATCGCGCCTCGCGCAGCTCGACGACAGTCTCGAAGAAGCGGCGATGGACTTGGGCGCACGCCCCTGGAAAGTGTTCTTCCTGGTCACCTTGCCGATCATCGCGCCGGCCTTGATTGCCGGATGGCTGTTGGCATTCACGCTGTCGCTGGACGATCTGATCATCGCCAGCTTCGTGTCTGGTCCAGACTCGACGACGTTGCCGATTGAGGTCTATTCCAAGGTTCGCCTGGGGCTGACGCCTGAAGTCAACGCGCTCGCGACGTTGATCATTGTTTTTGTCGCCGTGGTGATTACTGTCGTCGGCTGGATGCTGCATCGGAGTCGAGCGTCGGCGGCGAGTTGATCGATAGCAAGTCATTACTTGTCTTGAACTCAACTGATTCGGTATCCGAGGTTTTTACATCGGAGAAGGAGTGGCAGTGAGCACTGTCCTTTGGGCAAATATTCTTGTTGGCGATCAGGTGAAATCTGACGAGGTCGATCATCTGGCGCTCTACAAGCACGCCGAAAAGCTGGATGCGATCGGTAGGTCTCTTGGAATGCGATCTTTTCTAGAAATCTGCGACACAACAGATCAAAGATTCAACATAGAGGAGGACATGGAGCTACCGGAGGGAATGAGTTCCACCGGAGAGCTCATGGCAGTAGACGGCAGTTGGGCGCCAGTTTCAGAGGCGCTACACCTCCTCCAGGCACTCCGCGACCATGTCGTGGCGAAGAAAGTCCGCTTCGGATTGCTCAGTAATCAGCAAGCACAAGTTGTCGCAGAGCTGGACGAAGTCATTGCGTTTGCCAAAGCCCATGCTGGAACAGGAGTTCGATTCAACTTTTCCGTGGTCATCTGACGGCTGGCGAGATCGCTACGGCACTTCCCGCTCATTCGGCGGCGCTGGCGCGTAGTAGCCAACCACCGCCAGCAACATCCCAACGCCCAGAAACGCGACGATGCCGGGCAAGTCGCCCAGGTACTGGCGATCGACGATCAGCAGTTTGACGACCACGACGCCCGCGAGCGTGACGCCGGCGATCCAGAGCGGACGGCGCAAGGTGCGTGCGCCGACGATCATTGCGCCGATGCCGAGCACGGTCCAGACGATCGACAACGACGCCTGCGAGACGCGATCGCCGAAGAGTGTGATCGACCACGGTAGATCAGCCAGATGATGCACGGCACGCAGCGTGGCTGCGGTGATCAATACGAAGGCGACGCCGATCAGGAGTTGCCGCAGAGCCCGTGGATCGTCGAGATCGCCGCTGAGCTTCCACAACACGAATAGCACTGCGATCTGCATCAACTCCAGGGGATTGAAAATCGGCGCTGTCGGCAGCGTTGGCGATTGCCCGGCACTGAAGATACTGAGGAACAGCCACGCGCCGAGCGCCAAGACCATCGGCGTAGCCAGTGTTTGCACACGATTCTCCGGCGGCATCGGCCAGGCCAGGACGTGCGGCGCGCGCCAACCGAGCAGCGCGCCGACCAGCCAGGGCAGCGCCAACATAACCATCGCCGCCGACAGCTGGATGTCCTCACCGGCCTTGGTGTACCCGGCATGCGCCACCAGCCACGCGAGCGCGGCGATCCAGGAGGCATGCGCGAGCGGAATCGCGCCCAGCGTTCGAATGGTTGCAAGCGCAATGACGAAAAACGCGATCCACAGCGTCCAAGCACTGCCGCTCATCGCGCCCTCGTGGGCCACGGTTGCCATTGCCGCCAGCGGTAGTGCTGCCGCCATGGCCGCTGCGCCGAGCCAACACATTCTGGAAAAATGAGCGAGCGCTTTGCTGATCGCGCCGATCAGCATCAGCAGTGCCAACGGCAATGCCACCCAGTGCACTTGCTCGGTGTCGACATGCACATCGATCTGATCGAGGCTGGCGATGGCATACCCGATGGCGCCATAGACAAACAAGATCGGCGCCAGCCGCGAGGCGCGCTCGCGGTCCAGCAGCCACGTGCCGATCCAGGCGCTGGCGACGATCAGCAGTGCGCCGGTGAGGCGCGCGGAGGCGTCATCGACGCCGCTGTGCTCGGCGTAAAAATACAGCCAGGTGATGCCGGCGGCGAACATCAGCAGCCCGCCCATCGCGCGCAGCGCAGCGCTGCGCTGCGTCAGGCCCAGCCAGATGAAGGCCAGGCCTTCCAGCGCCCACACGCCCTGCGTCCATTTCGCGCCGAGCGCCAGTGGTACCGCCACCGTGGCGAAGCCGCCGGCGATCAGCAAATAGCTGTTGGCCAGGGTTTCGGCGCCTTCTTTGCGAAGCAGCGACAGCGCTAATGCGCCATGCACCGCAGCCACAAACAGTGCGCTCCAGGCGAGCTGCAGATCGTTGCCATCGAGCAAGGCCGATTGCAGGCCGAAAGCAATGAGCGGCGTGCCAAAAACCAGCGTGCCATCGACCCACAAGCCGCGATCGGATGGTTTCTTGAGCGCGTACAAAAAGCCGACGCCGACATAAAACAGGAAGAACAGAATCAGGAAGGGCTCAACGTTGCGGAAGTGCTCAGGCGCGTAGTACTGCGCGCCCCAGATCAAGCCCACGCCAAAGGTAGCGACGAAGCCGACCAGGTTCAGGGCTCGCCAGGCGCGCATCCACGCGGCGGCAAAAATGAAGGCGTTGAGCACGGCGTAAAAACTGAACAACGCGACGTAGTTGCCCGAGCCGGTGGACGCCAGAATGGGCGCGGCGAAACCACCGATCGACGCAAACACTGCTATCAACTGCGCCGATTGTCGAACCGCGATGATGAGGCCCGCGCCCGCTAGTAGCGTCATCAGCAGCAACGCGGTTGTCGGCGAAATCAGTTGGTACAGCCGTAGCGCCGCATAAACGACGAGATACAGCGTGCCGATCGCGCCGCCTTGAAGTGTCAACGAGAACGTCGGTTTTGTGGCCCTCTGGCGCCAGCCGAAAACAAAGGCCGCGACCGCGGCGGCTGCGATAGCCGCCAGACGTAAGGTTGGTGGAAAGCTGATCCAATCTTGATCGACAGCGTACTTTAGCAAGGCTCCAATGCCCGCCAGCACCAGCAACACGCCCACTTTCACCGGCGCGTTGCCCTCGGTGAAAAAGCGCACCAAAGCGCCGGCGGTGCGACCCACGGCGTCGTCCTGGGTTCGCAGTGGCGGCGGATCGAAGCGTCGTTTGCGTGGATCGACGTCCTCCGGCGGCAAGGGCGGAGGCAGCGCGTCGCGAGCGATAGGTGCCCTCGCGGCGGCGGGTGCAGGTTTCGGCGTCGAAATGGGTGGGGCCTGAGTCGGCTCGCGAGCCTCAAAGCGCGCTGGTCCACGCACCATGTCGGCGGGCTGCGGAGCCGCGTGCTCCGGTACATCGATGGGATAGCCACGCTCGTCGAGCATTTGTCGGACGGGTCTGGCTGTGGGCGCTGCCTGGGCCGACGCGTTATCGCTGGGGGCCTCGGTGGGCGCAGCTTCAGCGGCCGCTGGTGTCGCCCGAACGCGCGCCAGACGCGCCTCCAGCGCCGCCATCTCGACCCGGTTCTGTTGCAACTGCCGGTCCATCGAGTCGATGCGCTCGCGCTGGCGGCCTGACATCCAAAGCACAATGGCAGCCAGCCCCCAGACGACCACCGCGCCCAGGTTTTCGTCGAACAGGATGATGAACAGGCCTAAGCCGAACAGCCACCAGATGCCCAAGGTCGTGCGTCCGAAGCGTGCGATGATTGAGGATGCCCGGAAATGAACGCTTTGTGCAAAGCGCGAGTGCAAAATGCGAAGATGGCAGCCATGACTTCGATTAACGACCGTCTCGTCGTCGCCATTTCCTCGCGCGCGCTGTTCGACTTATCGGATGAACATGCGTTGTTCGAACGCGATGGCCTGGACGCCTACCAGGCCTATCAGCTGGCGCACGAAAACGACATCTTGCAGCCCGGCATCGCCTTCGTGCTGGTGCAAAAGCTGCTGCGATTGAATCGCCTGGCGCCGGATACGCCGAAAGTGGAAGTGATCCTGCTATCGCGCAACAGCGGCAACTCGGGCCTGCGTATCTTCAACTCCATCGAACACTATGGCCTGGATATCGCCCGTGCGGCGTTCACCAATGGTGCGCCACCGTACCAATACATCGAGCCGTTTGCGGCCAACCTGTTCCTGTCGGCGCATGCCGACGACGTTCGCCAGGCACTCGATGCCGGTTATGCCGCCGCCAGCATCCTGCCGTCGAAATCTAGCGGCAGCGCGCATCCGGAGCTGCGCATCGCCTTCGATGGCGATGCCGTGCTGTTCTCGGATGAGGCTGAACGCGTCAGTCACGAGGAAGGGCTGGATCGCTTTCACGAGTCTGAGAAGGCGCTTGCGCAGGAGCCGTTGAGCGGCGGGCCATTTCGCACCGTGCTGCATGCGCTGCATCGCATCCAGGCGGCGTTTCCGGCCGAGGATTCGCCGATCCGCACCGCGCTCGTCACCGCACGTTCGGCGCCCGCGCACAAACGTGTGATCCTGACCTTGCGAGAATGGGGCGTGCGTCTGGACGAAGCGCTGTTCCTGGGCGGTCGCGATAAAGGACCGTTCCTCGCCGCTTTTGGTGCGGATATCTTTTTCGACGATCAACGCCGCAATGCTGAAAACGCGTCGCGCTATGTTCCCACCGGCCACGTACCGCATGGAGTCGCCAATCCCCGATGAGTTTGAACTTGCTCGCCAATATCACGACCGTGCTGGTGCACACCTCGCATCCCGGCAATATCGGCTCGGCCGCGCGCGCGCTGAAGACGATGGGCCTGTCGAACCTGACGCTGGTGCACCCGCAGATCTACCCGGATTCCGAGGCGAACGCGCTGGCTTCGGGTGCCGAAGATGTGCTCGAAGCCGCGCGCATCGTGCCGACGCTGGAGCAGGCCCTGGCCGGCGCCTCCGTCGTATTCGGCTGCAGCGCGCGCAAACGCAGCATTCGCACCCAGGAACTGGACGCACGCAGCGCGGCGAAGCTGGCCATCGATGCGGCCGTTAATGGCAAAGTGGCCTTCGTACACGGCACCGAGCGGACGGGGCTCACCAATGAGGAACTGGAGTTGTGCCAGTTTCTGGTGACCATTCCCGCCAACCCCGAATACAGTTCGCTCAATCTTGCGGCCGCGGTGCAGGTGCTGAGTTATGAGCTACGCATGGAAGCCCTGTCGCGCGGCGAGCCCATCGAAACCGAGGAGCCGCATGTGCCGGCGTCCGTCGAGGATCTTGAGCGCTTTTTCGAGCACCTCGAGCGCGTCCTCGATCTGATCGGCTTTTTGGGCGATCGCGTGTCGACCAAGATCATGCGCCGCTTGCGCCGCCTGTATCAGCGCGCGATGCCGGACGAACGCGAGGTCAACATTTTGCGTGGGATTTTGACGGAGACCGAGATTGCGGTGCGCGGTAGAGGTCAACGATAGGTTCGTACCGAAGACTCTTGCGGAAACTTCAAAGCGGTTCTTCAGGCAAGTCACTCCGCACAGCTGAACTTGATTTCGATGCGCCATCACACGCCGCTGTGTTCGCGGTTCCGAAGCGCTTCCAGGTCTAGATCTGCTCGGCAATCAGCTCTGCCATTGCATCCGTCCCAAGCGAGTTCTCCCGCGACAGATCTGCGCTGCGCGCGCCACTGTACAGCACGTCCGATACGGCCTTTTCGATGGCCAGGGCTTCAGCCTCCAGCTTGAAGCTCCAGCGCAACATCATCGCCACGCTCAGGATCGTGCCGATGGGATTGGCGATGTTGCGACCAGCGATGTCTGGCGCGCTGCCGTGGATCGGCTCGTAGACGCCGGGGCCGCTGGCGCCGATTGAGGCGCTGGGCAGCAGGCCCAACGAACCAGCGAGCACCGCCGCTTCGTCGGTCAAGATGTCACCGAACAGGTTTTCGGTGACGATCACATCGAAGGCGCTGGGTTTGCTGATCAAGTGCATCGCCATCGAATCGACCAACTGGTGCTCGATGGCCACATCCGGAAATTCCTCGCGCATTACGCGCGTCGTGACTTCGCGCCATAAGCGCGAGGTCTCGAGCACATTCGCCTTGTCGACCTGCGTAACGCGCCCACTGCGTCCGCGCGCGAGTTGCGCCGCCGAGCGCACGACGCGTTCGATCTCGAAGACGCTATAGCGACAGCCATCGATCGCCACATCGCCCTCGCGGCGCTTCTCGCCGAAGTAGATGCCGCCGGTTAGTTCGCGCACCACCAGCAAGTCCACGCCTTGCAGACGATCGGCCTTCAGTGGCACCAGATCGACCAGCGCCGGATGTACGGTCACCGGGCGCAGGTTCGCGAACAAACCCAGCTCCGAGCGCAAGCGCAGCAATCCTTGCTCGGGCCGCACCGGCGCCTGCGGATCGCTCCATTTCGGCCCGCCGACGGCACCCAGCAGGATCGCGTCGCTATCGCGACATAGCGCCAGCGTTTCGTTGGGCAGCGGCGATCCCGTGGCATCGATCGCCGCGCCGCCAATCAGCGCTTCATGCACATCGACCGAGTGGCCAAAGCGCTGCGCCACACGCTCCAGGACTTGCAGGGCTGCAGCGGTGACTTCCGGCCCAATTCCATCTCCCGGCAACACCGCAATCCGCATATGCATAAGAGCACAACTCTAACCAAGGAGCCGCGAAGGCTAGCGAGATCGATTCCAATAAGCCAACCAGCACCAGCAGCGTGCCCAAGATTGCATACGGCGCATCGCCGCATGCGAGACAAATTGTTTACTCGGCGATCAAGACGCCGCGTTCTGGCCCGCAGAATGCTCGACCCAAGCGCTCATGCACCGGGCTTCATTCGTTCGCCCGCCGTTTGCGCCATTCGACGATTCCCCGCGCGAAAAAGGCAATGCCTGCAAGTGTTTGGACCAAGGCGATGCCTTGATCGCCGCGAGAAAGACTGGACCATGCCAGTGCAAACCATACGGGGCCGAGAAGCATCAATCCGAAAGCAACCAGGGTTTTCAAAGGTCCAGCTCCGGTGTGGGAAGTGATGTCGTTCGATATCGGAATGACGCTGCGGTGGGAAAGCGAACGCGCGTGCAATCCCAAAGCGACGCGCCGCTGGACGCCGCCCGGCGGGCGCCTCGTTAGACATTCGGCATCAGGGACGGACCGACATGCGCAGCGAAAACCGCGTTTTCGCTCCGCGGACCTGATCTGCTTGTAACCGGGTCAAAGTTTCCGCAGGAAACTTTGGCGCGAACATCAGACTATTTCCCACGTATCAACTTCCGCACCTGCGCCAGATTGCGTCGGCTGACTTCCAGCGCTTCGCTGCGCCCGCGCAGGCGCACGGTGGGTTCGCCGTTGCTGCTCTTGCCGAGCGAGTCGAGGCGATCGCGGGCGACAAGGCAGTTGCGGTGGATGCGTACGAAACGATCGCCGAATTCTTCCTCCAGCGTGACCAGCGAATCCTCGATCAATACGTCGCCGCCGTCGTAGTGGACCTCAACGTATTTGGCGTCGGCCAAAAAGTACGCCACGGACGTAATCGGCACCATTTTCATATCGCCGCGCACGCGGGCGCATAGGTGCGTGCGTTGCGACTTGTCGGCAGGCGGTGGCGCCGCGATCTCGCCAGTGTAGCGGCGCGCTCGTTCGAGTGAATCCAGCAGCCGCTCGCGGCGCACGGGCTTGAGCAGATAGTCGATGGCCTTGGCTTCGAAGGCCGCCAGCGCGTGCTGGTCGTACGCGGTGCAGAAGATGATGGCCGGCGCATCCTCGCGCGTGCTGAGGCGTTTGGCGACCTCCATCCCATCGACGCCAGGCATACGGATGTCGAGCAGCAAAACGTCGGGGGCATGCAGATCGACCGCGCTCATTGCGCTCGATCCATCGCCCGCTTCGCCGACCACCTCGATGCCGCCGATGTCCGCGAGCATTTTCACCAGACGCGCACGCGCCAGCGGCTCATCGTCGACAACCAGCACTCTCATGGTCCCCTCATCGGTTGCTCTATGCGAACAGCATAACGACCCGGTGTGAGCGCCACCTTCAGGCGCGCGCGTGGGCCGTAGGCTAAGGCTAGCCGCTGCTCGATGTTCTTGAGCGCGACGCCGTGACCGCGCGTCGGCGAGGGCGTCTCGGGCATCGGATTGCTGACCGCAAGCTGCAGTGTGGATCCGTCGCGCTGCACCGCTATCAGCACTTCTCCGCCCTCGGGCAGCGGTTGTATGCCGTGGTAGACCGCGTTCTCCACCAGCGGCTGCAGCAGCAGCGGTAGTACGGGTTCGTTGAGCAGCGCATCGTCGACAAGCCAACGCACGCGCAGGCGCTCGCCGATGCGCAGCTGTTCGATGTCCAGATAGCGCTCGCAAAGCTCCAGCTCTCTTTCCAGCGAATGCGGCTCGGCGCCGGCCGAGAGCGCGGCGCGAAAGAGCTCGGACAAATCCTCGATGACTTGTTCGGCACGATCGGCGTCGATACGCACGAGGCCAGCGACGGTGTTCATGCTGTTGAACAAAAAGTGCGGGCGAATGCGCGCGGTGAGCGCATCCACTTCGGCGCGCGCTTTAGCTTCCACTTGCGCACGCCATTGCACATGCATGTAGCCATAGCGCAGGCCGAGGAGGCTCATCAGCAGCGCCAGCGCCACCGAGCCAAGCACAAAGCTCTGCGTTGCCACGCCCACTGGCACCAGATCCATGCCCATGCCACGATCGAAGGTGATGGAAAGCCAGCTCAAAGCAAAGGCGGTGAGCAGCACCACACCGAGCACGGCGCCGAGCGCTACCGGCGCGGGCAGGATCAGCAACCGCGGTCGCAATGCGCACAGCGCGCCAACGCTCGACAACGCGATCCATTGCGCTAGTACACTGCCGGTGGTGATCGCCGACAGCGAGCCGGTGGCGCCATGCGGCGCAAGCACGGCAACCAGCACAACCAGTTCGGCCAGCAGCATCACTGCGAACACGGTCGGCGCGCGGCAGAACTCCGGCAGCCATTCGGCGGTCGGCGGCAGACCGAACACGGTTACTTCAATGTCGCTCGCAAGGCTTCGACGCGCTTGCGATTGACCCCTAAATCCGAATGGCCAACGCGCGAGGCCGATCGGATGTGGATCAAGCGGGCGCCGTCGTCGAAGCGCAATTCGACATCATCGATGAAGCGAAACAATCGACTGACAGCGATGGCATGCCAATAGTCGCCCTGACGACGCTGGATGCTGAGGCCCATCGCCTCAAACGCCTTGGAGACGGCAGCTTCGGTGGCGGCACGGTCGCCGACGTAGCTCAGCGGCTCGATCCGATGATCGCCGCTGCTGGTTTCGCTGCCGACGCAGTTGGGACGCTCGCCGCAGACCCGCAGTACGCCGCCGGCCAAGCCTAATTCCGGCGGATTGCTGCGCGACATATAGCTGCGGGCGGCAAAAAGCAGCACCACTGCCAAGACCAATCCGGCGACGATCATCATTGCTAACTTCATGGTTGCGTGCTCCGTCTACTGACTCGAATGGTTGGTGAGTACATTGGCCGATGGCAACGCCTGATCGCTCGGAATGGCTTGAAACTCGCTCGCCGCCAAGTCATTGCCGCGAAACGCCATCAAGGTCTCATGAGGTTTCGGGTTCGGGCATCATCGAGCAATCACCTGCTCACCGACATGCTGTGACTAAAGATCATGCGCCGACTCGTTCCGAGCTTCCAGCCATCGTCGATGTCTGGCAGTTTGCGCTGCGCGGCGACAGTCTCCGCGAACGTTCGATGCTTCTTTGGGCCGATGTGTTGCCTGTGCTCGCGCTGCGCTGTGGCTGCAGCGCCAGCGAGCTTCGCATCGAACGCAGCGCCAATGGTAAGCCGAAGGTCAGCGGCTGGTCGGGGAGTTTCAGTTTGAGTCACGACGATGATGTTGGTTTGCTCGCTATTGCGGACGTGCGCCGACTGGGCGTCGATGTGATGGCGCAGCGCGGGATGCAGCATCCGGCTCGCCTGGCCAAACGGGTGTTCGGCGCAGCCGAGCTGGTGCGCTGGGAGCGCGCCGCGTTGGACGAGCAGCGCCGCGAATTGCGGATTCGTTTCTGCGTGATCGAAGCGGTGGTCAAAGCGCTCGATTGGCGGCTGTGGCCAGCGCTGGGCGGAGTGCATGTCATGGCGAACGGCGCGACGGCGCGCGTTCCGCAGCGGCGCGCAACGCTGCAGGTCCGCAGCGGCGACATCGGCGATCACAGCTACGCGATCGTTGCCGACTGCCCCTTGGATGTGCGCTGGATGAGCAAATGAGGCAGGAACTTTCGATGTCCTGGGCCGTCGCACCCAGGTTTTCCGGACAGGCAACGATATGACACTGATCGAACTTGCCGATGTCGAGCGCTGGTACGGGGCAGGCGACGAACCGGTGCGCGCGCTGGCCGGGGTCAGTCTGTCCATCGAGCGCGGCGAATTTGTTGCGATCACTGGGGCCTCGGGTTCCGGAAAATCGACGCTGCTGAATATTCTGGGTGGTCTGGACCGGCCCAGCCGCGGTCGTTATCGCTTGGGTGGCACAGAGCTGGCGACGCTCGACGACACCGAAATCAGCCGCGTGCGCAATCAGGACATCGGCATTGTGTTCCAGTCGTTCCATCTATTGCCGCGGCTGACGGTGCTGGAAAACGTGCTGCTGCCGCTGCGGTTCGCGCAGTCGCACCTCGATTTGGAAGCGCGCGCCAAAGAACTGTTGACGCGCGTGGGATTGAGCGATCGCGCCACGCACCGGCCGAGCGAGTTGTCGGGCGGGCAAATGCAACGCGCGGCCATTGCACGTGCGTTGCTGATGCAGCCCAAGCTGCTGCTTGCAGATGAGCCCACCGGAAATCTCGACTCGAAAAGTGCCGAACAAGTGCTGGGACTGATCGGCGAGGTGCATGCACAAGGGCAGACCGTGGTGTTGGTCACCCACGACCCTGACATTGCCCGCAGTGCGCCGCGGCATGTGCGATTGAAGGATGGGCGCGTGGCAGAGGATGTACGGCGGTGATGTCAATGATTGCGCGCGATTTGGCGGTGGCGGCTCAGCACGGGGCGCGGGTCATCTGTGCGGCCGTGGAATCCGACGCACAGCGTTTTTTCTTCGTGCCCCGTGCCTCGTGTCCCGCTGTCATCGCCTGCATCCTTCTGGCGTTCGGTGGCATTTCAACCGCTCACGCCGCTCGCCTGGCGCTGACGGGTGAGGTCATCGCGCTCGATGCGCAGCCGCTGATTGTGCCGCCATCGAACTCGTCCCCGGTGGTGTTGCGCAAGTTCGCCGCAGATGGCACGCGAGTGAAGAAGGGCGATGTGGTGCTTGCGATCGATCCGGGTGGATCGGAGCAGCAGCGCAGGCAACTTCTCGCCCAGATCGAGCAGCTCCAGGCGCGTCTGGCCAAAGAGCTGGCAACCTTGCAAGTTGCGGCAATCGACGCCGAGCTGGCGCTAATCGATGCCGACGCGGCGCTCAAGCGCGCCAAGCTCGATGCCGGCATTCCCAAGCAGCACTTGTCGGCGCTCGACTACGACCGCTACCAGGGCGAGCTGGAGCGCGCCACCCGCGATTTCGAAGTGCGCACCCAGGAGCGCGACAGCGCGCGACAAGCGGTGGAGCGGCGCGGCGCAGACGGCGCACTGGAAGTCGAGCGCATGCGCGCCCAGTTGTCGTATCACGAGCTGATGGTGGGCGGGGCGGAAGTGCGCGCTGAGATCGATGGCGTCATCGTGGCCGGCACCGAGCCGCGCAGCGGTCAGCGCACGGTCGAAGGCAGCAGCGTCTTCCCGGGCAACGAGGCGGGGCGAATCATCGGCGAATCCGGGCGCCTCGTGGTTCGCGCCTACGCGCCGGAAACCGAACGCGATCGCTTACAACCAGGCCAGGCGGTGGCGCTCAAGTTCGATGCGCTGCCTGGCCGTATCGACGCCAAGATCGAGCGCATCGCCGCCGCGCCAGATCGCAAGCGCGAATGGGGCGACGGGCGTTGGATGACAGTGGATGTGCCGATGCCGAAGGCGATCGATGGATTGCTGCCGGGCATGAGCGTGCGGGTGGAGACCGAGCCCGGCGATGCGTTAGCGCCGGTTGCGACGACCGGGCGCAATATCACTGTCGATGGCGAGGTGTTCGCGCAGCGAAGTTCGGAAATCGCGCCGCCGCAAATCGACGACATGTGGCAATTGACGCTGACACAACTGGCGCCCGAGGGCGCGCCGATCAAGGCCGGGCAGCCGGTCGCCGTATTCGATGGCTCAGGGCTGGTGCAACGGGTCACCACGGCGCAATCAAGCCTGAAGGAAAAACAAAGCCAGCGCGAAAGACTGCTGCTGGAGTTGGCCGAACTGGATCGCCAGCAGGCCGTGGATCTGGAAGCGGCCCGTGCCGAGCGCGACAAGGCCGCGCGCAAGGCCGAACAGCCGGAAAACCTGATCGGGCGCATCGACTACGCCAAGCTGATTGTCGATCGGGAACGTACCGCTGCCCGCCACGAGCGGCAGCAGCAACGTCGGCAGGCGGCGAACGAGCAGCACGATGCCGATCGCGCGCTCATCTCTTCGGAAATCAAACAGCTGGAGGTCGAACTCAACATGCTGCTGACCGCGCAAAAATCGATGGCGGTCACCGCGTCCCGCGATGGCATCGTGCTTCACATGACCAGTTGGCAGGGCGAGAAGTTTGCTGCCGGATCGAGCGTATTCCGTGGCCAATCGGTCGCGCAGATCCCCGATCCCACGTCTCTTGCCGTACGCGCGCTGGTGCCGGAGCGCGAGTTCCTCAAGCTCAAGATCGGCGCTCGCGCGACGGTGCGCGGTGAGGGCGGTGCAGGCGTCAATCTGGTCGGCAAAATCATCGATATCGGCCGCGTGGTGCGCTCGCGCTCGCGCGTGCAGCCCGAGCCGATTGTCGATGCCATCGTCGCCGTCAACGGCGCCAATCTGCGACCTGGCCAGCCGGTGCGCGTCGAAATCGAGATCGAGGGCTCGCCGTGACGCGCGTCGCTTACCTGTTGTTGTCTGTGCTGCTCGTTGCCTGCACGGGCGACGCCATCGATCCACCCTCAGAAGTGCTGGCGCCGCGCAAAGTTGAGCTGTTCGTTGAGGCGCAGGGCGAGTTGAAATCCACCGCTGCGACAGTGCTGCTCGTTCCTGGGCCGCAGTTCGCCAATCGCCAGTTGGTGTGGATGGTGCCGGACGGAACGCGCGTCAAGTCCGGCGACATCGTCGCTCGCTTCAGCGCCAGCCAGAGCGAGCTCGACCTGACCCAGGCCGAGATCGACGTCCGCAGACAGTTGCTGGCACGCGCCGGCAAGGAAGGCGAGCTCGGCACCATCGGCGCGCGCCTGGAAGCGTCCTTGGCGCAGGTCGATACCAATCTCAGGATCGCCGAGCGTTATGCCGATGCCGATCTCGACATGTTCGCGCGCAACGAAATTCTCGATGCTGTGCAAGACGCCGAGTACCTCGGCACGCAGCGCGACTTCCTGACTTGGAAACAGGGTCAGTCCACGGAGCGCGGCGCTGCCGAAGTCGCGGTGATCGACTCGGCCAAAGCCAGTGCGCAATTTCGTGTGCAGCAGCGGAACGAAGACTTGCAGGCACTCGAGTTGCGCGCACCGAACGATGGCGTGTTCGCGCTCGAATCGGATTGGGGCGGCGAAAAGCCGCAGATCGGCAGCAGCCTTTGGGCCGGGCGCGAATTCGGCAGCTTGCCCGATCCGAGCAAGCTCGAAGTCACGTTGGCCGTACCGCAACTCGATGCCGAAGGTCTGGGGATCGGCGCTGCCGTCGAGTTATCGCCGCTGGGTCGTCCAGAGGCCATTATCCGTACCACGCTTTCGCAGGTGTCGCAGGCCGCCCAGGTCCGTAACCGCGGCGACACCAGCAAATACGTCACCATGCGTGCACCGGTACCGGCGGAAGACGCCGCTCGCCTCGGTCTGGTGCCCGGCGCCAGTGTGCGCGCCCGGCTCTATCACGCCCGCGCCGAGAACGCGCTGACCGTTCCAAATGTGGCCTTGATCGTACGCGACGGCGCCACGTCCGTTGACGTGTTGCGCAACGGCCAGATCGAGCGAGTGGCGATAGAGCTTGGCGCACGCGGCGCGGCGCGATCGGTGGTGGCTTCCGGGTTGACTGCGGGCGATGAAGTGCTGCTGACGCCCTCCAAAGAGGATGCCCGATGATCCGCCAGCGCGTTTGGAAAGAGGCCTTCGAGGAGCTTTGGCGGCGTCGGCTGCGCACGGCGCTGACGCTGCTCGGCATGATCTTCGGTGTCGGCGCAATCGTTGCGATGCTCGGCGTGGGCGAGGGCAGTCGCCAGGAGGCGCTGCGCCTCGTGGAAGGTTTAGGACTATCCAACCTGATCGTAGAGGGCAAGACGCTCGACACCGAAACGCTGCGCGAGGTGCGAGCGCGATCTCCCGGCTTGACCGCCGGCGATGCCCGCGCGGCGCTGGACGTGGTTCCCGGTGCCGTCGCGTTCGCCGCGGAAAAACGCGTGCGCACCTTCCTGGCATTCAGCGATGTCGGCAGCGGCGATGCGCAGGCCAGTGGCGTCAGCGCGGACTACTTCGGATTGAGCAATCTCGTAGTCGCCAGCGGCCGTACGTTCACCAATGAGGATGAAAGCCAGTTCGCTGCCGTCGCAGTGCTCGGGCATGCAGCCGCGCGCACACTGTTCCCAGACATCGATCCGCTCGGTCAATGGGTCAAAATCAACCACGCGTGGTTCGAAGTCATCGGCGTGCTCGCCGACCGCGATCTGTCGGAAGATCGCTTCGAGGGCGTGCAATTGGGCCTGGACAGCAATCGTGTTTTCATTCCACTGTCCACTGCCCAATCGCGCCTGCGCTTTCAGCCGATGGAGGATCCGGTCGACCGGATTTTGGTCAAACTCGATGACCCATCGCGCATCGAAGGCGGCGCGCGGGTCCTCGCCGCACTAATGGACCAACGCCACGCCGGGCAAGACGACTACAGCCTGATCGTTCCGGCGCAGCTCTACCAGCAGCACCAGCAGACGCAGCGGATCTTCCGTTTCGTGATGGGCGCGATCGCCGCGGTGAGCTTGCTGGTTGGCGGCATCGGCATCATGAACATCATGCTCGCGAATGTGCTCGAGCGCCGTCGTGAAATCGGATTGCTGCGCGCCATCGGCGCGCGCAAGAAAGACGTCGTCGCCCAGTTCATGCGCGAGACCAGCGTCATCTGCGGCGTCGGCGCGTTCCTGGGATTGGCGTTCGGGATGCTGCTTGCGTATGCCATTGCCTGGCTTGCCGGATGGCACGTCGGCTGGGCGCCGGTGCCGGTGCTCGCGTCGGTCATTTCCTGCGCCGCAATTGGGTTGCTGTTTGGCGTCTATCCCGCGCGTCAGGCTGCGGAGTTGGATCCGATCGCGGCGCTCCGGAGCGATGCGTGATGCCGCCAGGTGCGGGCCCGTCTCGTGTGCGGTTCGTCGCGCCGTTACGGTTTGGCGGTTCCGGTGGCCACAACCACTTGATCGCGCCCTGACACCTTGGCTTGATACAGCGCGACATCGGCCGCTTGCAGCAGCGACTCCCAGCGTTTACCCCCGGTCGCGCCGCTCGTATCGCCGATCGCGACACCGATACTGGTGGTGACGGTCAAGCTCGATCCTGCCGCCGACATCGGTTCGCTGCGGATGGCATCGAGCACTGCATCGGCAAGTTGCCGGGTTGTTGTCTCAGTGTTGGTTGTCGACAGCGCTCCGATCAGCAGAAACTCCTCGCCACCCCAGCGAGCGGCGCAGAATGATGGCGGCGTGACGCGGCGCAATCGATCCGCGATTTCCTTCAGGACGTCGTCGCCGCCAGCGTGGCCGTATCGGTCGTTGATGCGCTTGAAGTGGTCGATGTCCAGCAGCATGACGACCAGCCGTTCGCCGCCCGCTGCCGCCATGTTCTGATACGCATGGACCGCGCCGCGGCGATTCGGCAGCCCCGTGAGCGCATCGGTTTCCGATGCGCGCTTGAGTAATTCGGATTGATGATGGAGCAGTTGATTGACCGCGCGCACCCGTCGGATGCGCGCGATCAGCGTCAGCAGCGCCGCGATCAATGCCACGCCGAGTGCCGCAGCGCCGAACAGAATCCAGCGTTGACGTTCGCTTTGCAGCCGGCTCAAATCGCGATCCTTCTCCGCGAGCGCCAGATTGCTTTCCAGTTCGCGGCGCTTCAAGCTCGATTCCAGATCGGCGATGCGCCGACTGGTCATGCTGCTGGCGACTTCCGCGTTGATCTTGCTGTAGAGCGCCATCGCCTCGAACGCGGCCTCCGGCTTGCCACTGCCCGATAGCGCTTCGGCATAAAGCTTCAGCGCATCGCGCTCAACCAGCCGATCGCCCACCTCGCGCGCCATCTGCAGCACGAACTCGCCCTCGTCGACCGCCTCGTCGTGGCGTTTGAGCGCCTGCAAGGTGCGCAATCGCGCCGCTCGCTTGACCAGAATCGATCGCGCGCCATCGAAATTGCGGCCCAGGCGCAAAGATTCGTCGATCCAGTGCAGCGCTTCTGCGGGTTGTCCGCGCAACGACAGGATCTGGGCGCGGCGCATGAAGCCGATGCCGCTGTAGTTTTCGCCTTGTGTGCGCTGGCCAAGTTCGATGGCATCGTCGGCCAGGCGCTCGCCTTCGTCGAGACGACCCAATTGCGCCACGACGCTGGCCAACTCCAGCAGGATGTCGGCGCGCGCCACTTCGTCGTGTGGATCGACGTCGGCAAGCGCTGCAGCGTAGAAGCGCTCGGCTTGCTCGAAGTCGTCCAGCTCGTTGTAGATGCGTGCAATCAGCCTGCGGCTTTCGGCGCCGGCGCTGCGGTATCCGATCTCTGTGGCAATGCGCAACGCTTTGGTATGGCCGTCCAGCGCCTGATACAACTCGCCGCCGCGACGCCTGAGCAATGCAATGGCATTGATGCTCTCCACCTCGCCGAAACGATCGCCGCTGCGCTCTCGCAAGTCCAGGGCGGCGACATGTGCGGCGAGGGCTTTTTCGTAGTCGCCGCGGCGTCGCCAATAACCGCCGCGTAATCCCAGAGCGCGGCCATGCCATACCGCCAGCCCGCGTTGCTCCGCGAGCGTCTGCAATCTGGCGATGGCAGCGTCGCAGGCCTCGAATTGCACGTTGTCGAGGTAGGTGGTCGCCAGCGTCTCAAGCGTTGCCAATAGCGGCTCGGGCGATTCGAGCTCGCGGGCCATGGCGTCGGCGTCCGTAAGTAGCTTCAGCGCCTGCGGTACCCGTGCGCGGCGGCGCTCGGCATTGGCGAGCAATACACGCAGCATCACTGCGTCGGCGCTGTGGCCGGGAGGAATCGCCCAGGACTCGGCGCGGTTGGGTTCGGAGTGCAGCTGCGCCTGGATCGCTTTAAGCGCCGGGCTCAAGGGTCGCAACGGATCGTCGAGCGATGGCTGTGCGCAAACGACGCTCGCCAGGCACAGCAGCAATATCGCGAGCGCGCATTGGCACAGGCCGGGCGGATGGACATCGGAACGCAAGAGGCGATCCTTGGAGAGCGTGACCCGTCATCGTAGCCCGACTGTCGGTACCTACGGGTGTAAATCCTTATTGCACGGCTCTGCCAATCCGGTTTGCTGCAGCGCACCCGGTTGCGGATATAGTGCGTCAACATCTCTGTCACCCCCTAGAACATGGCTCGCTGGATTGCTCTTGGCTTCACAATGCTGTGCTTCGCTTCTTGCAGCTTCATGAGCACCAATCCCATTCGCGGAATCTGGGCACCCCTGGGCGTTGCGATCGGATCGTTCGTCACGCTGTTCCTTTTCATTCGGGCGCGGGTGGAGACGGTATCGCGCTCGGGCAACGAGCTGTATCTGGCGGAGATGGCCAAGCGCGCAGCTGCGGCGAAGAAGGTTGAGGCGTTGAAGGCCAAACTCGCCGAACAGACCGCCGCAAAATCGGATCAGCCATGAGCGGCTGGCGTTCGCCGTTCGCCCGGGCGCTGTTGGTCTCGCTGCTGCTGGCGCTGCTGGCGCTGGCCTTCTTCGGATTCCGCGCCGAGGCGGTGCAGGTGGAGACTGCACAGGCAACTCGCAAAGCGCTGATCGAGAGCTTGCGCGAGGAAGGACGGCTACGCGTGTTGCGGCGGTTCAGCACCACGGCGCCGGTGGCCGGCTTTGTGAGCCGGGTCGAGCTGCGCCCCGGCGACAGCGTTGCGGCGGGCCAGCCGTTGGCGACCATCAGCGCCAGCGCCGGGGCCTTGCTCGACGGCGCTTCCGCGGACCGCCTTGCGGGCGAGCTCGCAGCCGCGAATGCCGAGGTTTCTGCCGCGCGGGCGCGCCTCAAGGCCGCGCGATCGGCCGCGGATTTAGCCAGTGCCGAGTGGCGCCGCGTAAAACCCTTGCTGACACAAGGCACGGTGTCCGGGATGGAGGGCGACCGGATTCGCATGGCGGCCGAGCGCGCCGCCGATGAACGCGATGCTGTCGAATACGCATTGCAGCTCGCCCAGGCGCAGGTGCAGTCGACGCGCGCGCTGCTCGATCGCCAGGGCGAACGCGGCGATCGCTTGGTCGAGGTCACGGCACCGGTGCCCGGTGTGGTGTTGCACCGCTGGCGCGAAAGCCAGGGCCCGATCGCAATGGGCGAGCGCCTCGTCGACATCGGCGACCCGCGCTCGCTGGAGGTGGAGGTCGATTTGCTCTCGGCCGACGCGGTTCGCGTCTCGGAAGGCATGGCGGTCCGCCTGCATCGCTGGGGTGGGGCCGAGCCATTGCTGGCGCGGGTACGTCGCGTGGAGCCGGTTGCCGCCACCAAGATTTCAGCGCTCGGCGTCGAAGAGCAGCGCGTGTTGGTGTGGTCGGAACTGGTGTCGCCAGTAGAAGCCTACGAGCGCCTTGGCGATGGCTATCGCGTCGAGGCCGAATTTGTTTTGAGCGAAGGTGAGGCCTTGGTCGTGCCGGATGCCGCATTGTTCAGGCGCGGCGCGGATTGGGCTTTATTCGTCGTCGAGAATGATGCAGCGCGCGAACGCATTGTCACCATCGGACGATCGAGTGGTGTTGAGACCGAAATCCTGGCTGGGCTAAATGCGGGCGAGTGGATCGTCGTTCATCCGGACGATCGCGTGCAGGATGGCAGCCGGGTGCGGACCTCTCCGCCAGGTTGACCGGTTATTGGCGCTCGGCGCCGACCAACTCCAGCCGCGATTGATGTACCGAAATCAACTCGCCCAGCTCGTAAACATTCTGATACCCATAACTACGCAGTGCCGTGAAGGTCGACAGATTGAGCGATGCGGCCGGCGCTTTGGTGGCGAACGCGCGTGGGCTATCGAGAAAGTTGTTGTTGCAATAGATCAGCACGCGCGTTTGCGGAGAGGGGATGTGCTGCGCCAGCGTTTGCGCAGTGAAATCGGTGAACGGCAAGTTGATGGCGCCTTTGACGTGCGTCAGGGCATAGGCTTGAGCGCTGCGCGCGTCCAGCACAACAGTGCCGGGCTCGGCGGCCATTTGCGCAAAGGTTTCTTGATCGATCCGTCGTTGCGCGCGCTCGTCCATGGCGGCGCTTGCGTCCGCGAGGAATTGCACCTCGTCGATCAGCGGATTCGAAGACTCGGACGCCGATGTCGAACCGCACAACAGCAGCGCAAGGCACATCGTTCGCATCAGGATCGCTCCGTTGGTAACTAGCCCGCATACGCTGGCTAGCGCTTGGGAAAGCATCTGGCCGGCGAAGTTCCGCTTCCCATGGCACGCGGACGCTCAAACTCAACCGCGAACGCGTTTCGCCCGAGGATGTGCCTTGTCGTACACCTCCGACAGGTGCTGGAAATTGAGGTGCGTGTACACCTGTGTGGTGGCGATGTTCTGATGCCCGAGCATCTCCTGCACGCCACGCAAATCGCCGCTCGATTCGAGCACATGGCTGGCGAAGGAGTGGCGCAGCAGGTGCGGATGTACGCGCTGCCACAAACCCTGTTGTTTGGCCCAATGCGCGACGCGTTTCTGGATCGCCCGCGGCGACAGCGCGCCGCCACGGCCGTTGCCGAACACCGGATCATGCGGCGCCGGGCCGCTCGCTCCCAGCGCGTGCAGCGCTTCCAGCGCCGGCCCACCCACCGGCACGATGCGCGTCTTGCCGCCCTTGCCCAGCACACGCACCGCGCCCTCGGCCAAATCCAGATCCAGCCAGCGCAAGCCGGCGACTTCCGACAAGCGCAATCCTGCCGAATAAAACAGCTCCAGCATCGCCCGATCGCGTAGCGACAAAGGCTCGTCGGGCGCGATCTCGACCAGTTGCGTGACGGCATCTGCATCCAGCGTCGCTGGCAGGCGCTTGTCGGGTTTCGGCGTGCGCAAGCCCGGCGTTGGATCGTCATCGATCAGCGCGTTGCTTTTCGCCCACTTCAGAAAGCTGCGCAAGCTCGCCGCGCTCAGGGCAATCGACCGTGGCGACTTTCCCGCACGATGTTGACCTGTCAAATAGTCCTGCAAGTGATGGCGCTTCAGAGCGCGCAGCGAATCGGCGCTGAGCGCAAGCGTGTTAAGCGCTGTTTCGAGCTGCCATCGGTAGGTGCGCAAAGTTTCCGGCGAGTAACGTTTCTCCACCCGCAGGTGGTCAAGAAACGATCCTAGTATCGGCTGCCAGTTCAAGCTGCACTCGTGAGCGCCGTATCGATCAGTTCCGCCATCTGGCGCAGAAACACTGTGCCCATGCCGGGATGGAAGCGATTCGGATCGGCACTGCCGATGCCCAAGAACCCGAAGCGACCGAAGGGCAGCAACACCGCCGAGGACACTTCACTAGCCAGATCGCCGAACAGGAAATCGAGCTTCTCTTGTTTCAAACGCCCGCACAGCGGTTCGCCGCGCGCTCTGAAGTCAGCGAATGGGTTGAGCGCACTAGCCGTACCGCTGGTCTGCAGCAGCCAGGGTTCCTGAACATCGACCGCAGGCGCATCGATCAAACAGACGCGTACCAGATCGGTGTGGAAGTCCTCGCGCAAACTGGCAACAACGGCCAATACGGTGTCTTCAAAGCGGCGCGCACGGAGCAGGCGCAGCGCTAGCTGATGCACCCGTCCGATCAGCGCCTCATTGTCCTGCGCCACTTCCGAAAGTTCCCGCAGGCGCTGCGCCAGAGCACCGTTCTTCTCGCGCAGCACATCCAGTTGGTAACTGGTCAGCGATGTGGCCGCACCGGCTTGACGCGGCATGACCATCGCCAGTGCGAGGTCCGGGAAGCTGGATAAGAACGATGGATGGCGACGCAGATAACTGGCGACACGATCGGCGCTTAGTTCAATGTCGGTCACGACAGAAACTCTCCTTCGAAAACGAATGCAGCAGGCCCGGTCAGTTCGACTTCGCCTCCGTGCCAGGCGACCTCAAGCACGCCGCCCGGTAAGTGTACAAAGACGGACGAATCGACGTTGCCCCAGCGCATCGACGCAATCGCCGCTGCACACGCGCCGCTGCCGCACGCGAGCGTTTCGCCAACGCCGCGCTCGAAAACCCGCAGACGAATGGCGTCGCGCGACAAAACCTGCACGAATCCGACGTTAACTCGGTCAGGGAAACGCGGGTGATTCGACAGCGCGGCGCCGAGGCGGTCGATATCGCCTGCAAGGTGGTCCACGCGCAGCACGGCGTGCGGATTGCCCATCGATAGCGCCGCAATCCTCAGCGTTTCGCCAGCGACGTCGATCGCGTAGTCGACCATCTCGCGTTCGGCGTCGAACGGTATTTCGTTTGGCGCGAAACGTGGCGCCGGCAGCGAGATCGTGTAGCGCTCGCCGCCGCGGTGTTGCGGCGTAATCGGGCCGGACGGACTATCGATTGCCTCGCCGATCACGCCAAAGCGCTCGTGCAGAAAACGCGCCACGCAGCGCGCCCCGTTTCCGCACTGCGCTGCGCTGGTCCCGTCGGCGTTGAAGATGCGATACCCGTATCGCTGGCGATGCTCGATCAGCATGATCTGATCGCAGCCAACGCCGCGGTGACGATCGGCGATTCTCGCGGCCAATTCGGGTGTCATCGACACGGCCTCGGCGCAGGCGTCGATCACCACAAAATCATTGCCTGCGCCATGCATTTTCGTGAAGCGAATCACGACCCCGCCGGCTCCGGCTTGTCCGCAGGCAGTTCCAGGGGACCTTTGCTGCCACAGCCCGCCAGCAGAGCGAGTAGGGCGATCGTCAAAAGAAGGCGCATGAGTCGGTGCATTGGTTGGCTGCGCGGATGATCACATAAGAGCGGCAGAGGGCACGCAGAAATCCAAGCCGGTCGCTGAACCGAAGCCTGAAGCGGTCGTTGGGCAACACCCGTTCAGCGTTATAAAACGAACGGTCGTGCTATTATTGCGTCCATGAGTCGATCTCCCGCCAGCAAAGGTGCAGCCACACGAGATTTGATCGTGTCGCGAGCGTTGGATGTGGTGCACGAACGTGGCCTCGACGCATTGACGATCGGCACGTTGGCCGACGCGGCGGGCATGAGCAAGAGCGGCGTGTTCGCGCACTTCGGTTCGCGCGAGGACTTGCAGTTGGCCGTGCTGGATGCCGCCGCCAAAGAGTTTACCGACGAGGTATTCGCGCCGGCCATTCGCGCACCGCGCGGCGTGCCGCGTCTGCGGCGTTTGATCGATGCCTGGACGCAGCGCACGCTGCGCCTGGGAGCGCGCCGCGGCTGCCCGATCGCGGCGGCGGCCTTCGAGTTCGACGATCGCCCTGGTCCCGTGCGCGACCACATCATGGCGTATCTGGTGCACCTGCGCCGCGAAATCGCGCGCGCCGTGCGCATGGCGGTCGAGGCAGGGCAGATCCATGCCAGCGTCGAACCGGAGCAAATTGCTTTCGAAGTCCACGGGCTGATGTTGGGCTTCCATTTCGAGGTCAAACTCGACGGCGTCGAGCGCGCAACTGCGCGCGTCCAAACTGCTGTCGAGCGCTTGCTGGCCTCTCTACTCATCTGACCGACCCACAAGGAGTGCGTCATGTCTGCAGCACAAAAAAGCACGAACGTTCGAATCAATAGAGCCCCTTGGCCGATCCGCGCAGCGATCCGTTTTGGCAGCGCGGTGGCGCCGGAAGCGACGGCTCGCCGGGCGTTGGATTTGTTCACCACGCCCATGCGCTCATCGCGCGTCCGGGCCCTCGGCGCCAGCACCCAGGATGCGGTCGAGCGACGGCTGACGATCGGCGCCATGCGCATCGCGACCTATACCTGGGGCGATATCGACCGGCGCCCGCGTGTACTGCTATCGCACGGCTGGTCGAGTTACGGCCTGCGGTTCGTGCCGTGGGTAGCACCGCTGCTCGATCGAGGCTGTAGCGTGGTCGCGTTCGACCAGCCTGGGCATGGTCGGAACGAGGCGGCAAAGATTACCTTGCCTGGGTTTGCCGAGACGGTTCGTTCAGTAGTCGAGCACTTCGGCGAATTCGATACCGCAGTAGGGCATTCCCTGGGCGGCGCGGCTGTCGCCGCAGCGATGGCGCACGGTGCAGCTATTGCGCGCGCCGTATTGATTGCACCCGCGGCCGACGGTGTCGCCGCGATGCGTCGATTCGCAAATGCGATCGATCTGCCGGAGCACCGCCGTCAGGATGTACAGCGCCAACTTGAGTTGGCGACCGGAATGAAAATGGACGAGTTCGCCAGTCACCAACTTGCGCCGCGCCTGGCCGCGCCGGCGCTGATCGTCCACGATCTGATGGACACCGACGTGCCTTGGGAGGAGGGCGAACGCTACGCGCGCTTCTGGCCCGGCGCGCGCCTCGTTAACGTGCAAGGCCTGGGTCACCACCGCATCGTCAATGACAGCGAAGTGATGTCGCTGGCGATGCGCTTTCTGGCTGGCGAGCAAGTCGGCGAGCGCGTGGTCTCGACGCAAGCGCTGGTGTTTGCGGGTTGAGCTGGGATTGTTCGCACGAAGACACGAATTCACGAAGAAACACGTCTGGCCAAATCGAGCCGCAATTCGGTTCCTTCGTGTCTTCGTTTGAACATGCTTTGCGTTGTTAGAGGCCGACCCGAAGCAGCAGCGCCCGCGCCGCCGCGAGCACACTCTCATCCGACGGCAACACCAGATTTGCCGCCCCTGCGAGTGGCGTGTAGGTGTCGGTGCCGCAGACGCGTGCGATGGGTCGATCGGCGCAGCCGCCTTCCACAAGCGCGGTGATGACGCCCTCGCCGGGACCGGCGGAAAAGCGCCCTTCGTCGACAACGAGGACGCGTTTGCAGTCCCGAGCGGCGGCGCAAATGGCGGCGCCGTTCAGCGGTTGTAGCCAGCGCAAATCCATCACGCGTGTGGCGATGCCCTCTTCGCCCAGCGCCTTGGCGGCGCGCAGACTCATCGGGATGCCGTTGCCATAGCTGATGATCAACAAGTCGGTGGCATCATCGTCGTAAATGCGCGGCTCGCCGATTGCCACGGCTTGATCTGGGGCCGGGTAGGGGAATGCCCATTGGCCATCGCCAGCGGCGTACAAGTCCTTGGTCATGTACAAGGCGATGGGTTCCAGGAACACTGACACTCGGCCATCGACATGCGATAGCGCCATGAGCGTGCGTAGCATCATCGCGGCATCGTCGCCACGCGATGGGCAGGCGATCGTCAGGCCTGGAATGTCGCGCAGCGCGGCCATCGAATTATCGTTGTGGAAGTGGCCGCCAAAGCCCTTCTGATAACCCAGTCCCGCAATGCGCACGACCATGGGGTTGCGGTACTGACCGTTGCTGAAGAACTGCAAGGACGCCGCTTCGCCGCGAATCTGATCGCAGGCGTTGTGGTAGTACGCGAGGTACTGGATTTCCGGAATCGGCAGCATCCCGAGGTTGGCGAAGCCTTGGGCCAGACCGAGAATCGTTGTCTCATCGAGCAGCGTGTTGAATACGCGCGCGCCTTTGAACTTCTGCCACAGGCCCTTGGTGATCGTGTACACGCCTCCTTTTTGCGCGACGTCTTCGCCGAACAACAGGCTCGCAGGGTACTTCAGCAGCAAGTCGTGCAACGCCTGATTGATGTTGATCGCCAGATGTCGCGGCGGCTGGTTCTCAGGCAGTTGCGACGCTGATCCGAAGTGCGCAATGCGTTGATCGTTATCGATGGTGCGGGTGGCTTCCGTCATCACCGCGTCATGCGTGTAGGGCGCCAGCGGTGCGATAACCTCTTTCAATGTTGTCAACTTCGGCGTCTGGTCGGCGGCCTCGGCGGCGGCGAAACAGCGTCGACGGATATCCTCGTAAAGATCGAGCAACTCGGCTTGGCTGTACACGCCATGCTCCAGCGCGAGCGCGGCGGAGCGCAGCAGCGGGTCGGCAGCTTCGCCAGCGAAAATGTCGTCGAATGCGCGGTACTCGATCTCGAAATCGGTGCCGGCATGGCCCATCAGCCGCGTGGTCTTCAGATGCAGGAACGTCGGTCGGCGTTCGCTGCGGCAGTAATCGACAGCGCGAGCGACAGCGTCGTAACCTTGGGCAAGGTCCAGCCCGTCGGCCGCGAAATAGGCCATGTGCTGGCGCTGGCTGAAGCTCGCGGCAATCCAGCCGCCGGGAGATTTCACCGAAATGCCGATGCCGTTGTCCTCGCAGACGAACAGCACCGGCGCACGCAGCTGCTGGTAACCGGCCCACTCGGCCGCATTGAATGTGCCTTGCGCAGTCGCATGGTTGGCGCTCGCATCGCCGAAGCTGCAGATCACGATGCTGTCGGCGGGAATCGGCAGTGGGTGGCCAATGCGCTGCGCTTGATCGATGGCGAGTGCCGTGCCAAAGGCTTTCGGTGGATGACTGGCGATGGTCGACGTCTGCGGCAACACCCACAGCGGCTTGCTTCCCCACACTTTGTGACGTCCGCCCGAGGCCGGGTCGAGTTTGCTCGCCGCAAACGACAAGGCCGAGTCCATGATCGGATCCATGCCCGGCAGCTTGCGAAAGCGCTCGGCCATGAAGCCGCCGGAGCGATAGTGCAGGAACGCCGGATCCGTGTGCCGGGTCAGCCGCGCGACCATCGCGTTGCCTTCGTGGCCCGAGCTGCCGATGGTGTAGAACACCTTGTTCTGCACACGCAGCACGCGCGCCATCAAATCCAGGTGGCGACTGATCAGTTGCGATTCCAGCAGCTCTTTGAAGTCGCGTACCGTGAGCGACGACGCCGGGCACAGGCGCTCGTCGTCGCGGCGCGCGCGCGGCGCATTGGTCGGGTACTCGTTGACGTAAGTCGCGAAGTTTTTGTCGACGATCTCGGCGCGGTTGAGCTGCTTGCTGTGGCTTAAAGGCATTGGCGGGCTAATGTGGTTGGCTGTTGAGCTACGCGCCTTGCGTGAATCGGGCGGCGCGCGAAAGGGCCGTAAGCATAGCGTTCACAGGTTGCTGTGCCCGAACTGCGATGGAACGCCATGGATGTGGTCATTCATCGTGTTGTCTGGACAAATCGCGCGTACCTGCCGCTGAATCAGCGACAACAAGCGGAATCCGTCGACGGCGCACATTCGCGCTCCACTGCGTTTGTCCAGACAAGCCATCGGAGATCGGTCATGCACAGGCGCCACGCACTGCTGTTGCCCCTGCTTGGGATAGCGCCGCTGTACGCCGGCAACAAAGACATTCCTCTGGCAACAATCCACGGCAAGATTCAGATCGTCGAGCATTTTCCGGACTACAAGGTCAAGATCGTCGAGCACTTCCCTGATCTTAAGGTGCAGTGGGTGGAGCACTTTCCGGACAAGCCCGGCGAATGGCAGCTGGTCGAGAACTTTCCGGACTTCAAAATCCAGCTCGTCGAGAACTTCCCGGACTTCACCATTCAGATCGTCGAGCACTTTCCGGGGCTGCCGTAACTGCCTGGCGAGTACGCGCTGGGCGAAGCGATCTAGAACGACGCCGTCTCGTGAACTAAACGCCGAACTCCGCCGATTTACGCGCCAAGCGCGTCTATGTCTGCGCAGCCAGGTGACGTGCCTGCCGTGGCGGCGTGGCGCCGACGGGTTTGCTGCGAGGCGCGGGGATGGGTGCGTTGCTGGTATCGAACGCCAGGCGCGAGCGCCCGCCTTGGCCGCGGTAGTCGACAATCAGCGCGGCCTCGATCGCAGGCAGCTCCGCGGGCCACAGCGCACAAGCCGCGTCGCGAATCAGCGCTACGAGTCGGTCATGCGCGATGCCATGTGCCTGCCCACTTGCCGCAAACAGCGCATCGCTCAACGCCAGGAAACGTTGGAACGGCGCCGAGCCCAAAACCAGGGGCAGCGTGCGCGAAAACCGCGCCGAGTTAGCGATCAAGTCCCAATAGCGCGCAAAGCGATTCAAGCGCTGCATCGTCGGGAAATCGATGTCCCTGGTGCATAGAACCGTATAGGGCGGATCGGGCGAAAAGCGCAGATCGAAAGCCTCTGTGTGTCGCGCGATCGGCGCGCCGCGCAAGCGCTTGAGGATGCCGAACTGGATTTCCTGCGGTCCCAATGCAACGAGCCGATCGAATCCAGCTGCGAAGCTGGCCAACGTCTCTCCGGGCAATCCGGCGATCAGGTCGACATGCAAATGAGCGTTCGATTGCTCACGTAACCAGCGCAGATTCTCGGCAGCCACATCGTTCTTCTGGCGCCGGGAGATCCGCGCCTGAACTTCAACATCGAAGCTCTGGATGCCGATTTCGAACTGCAATAGACCCGCAGGAAAGCGCGCGATCAGGGTTTTCAACCGCTCGGGCAAATGGTCAGGAATGAGCTCGAAGTGCGCAAATGGCGGATCTTCCGGGAAGGCTTCGATCTTGCCCAGGAAGAACTCCAGGATCGCCAGCGAGGTGTCGACCTTGAGATTGAAAGTTCGGTCGACAAACTTGAAATGCCGCGCGCCACGCGCGTACAAGGCATCGAGTTCACGCAAGAACGGGTCGAGCGGAAACGGCCATGCAGTCTTGTCGAGTGCCGATAAACAGAATTCGCACTTGAATGGACAGCCGCGCGAGGCTTCGACGTAGATGTGACGCCGCCGCGCATCATCGGCGCTGTACTCATCGTAGGGCAGCACCAGCGTATCGAGCGGTGGCTGCTTTCCGGCGATCACGCGGGAGTCCGGGCGCCGTCCTTCGAGCACGTCGCGAACCAGTTCCGCGAAGCTGATATCGCCCCAGCCGGTGATCGTGTAGTCCGCCAGCGCCACAATCCGCTGATTGTCGTACTCGTAGCTTACCTCGGGCCCGCCGAGCACAATGACGATTTCCGGTGCGAGCGTCTTCAGCAGCGCAACCAGCCGTGTGGTTTCTTCGACGTTCCAGATGTACACGCCAAAGCCGATAACAAGAGGCGCAGATGCCAGCAAATGCTCGGCCATCGCCTCGCTGCGCTGCCCGAGCACGAACTCGACGATCTCCGAGCGCCCGCGAAGCTCGCCCAGATTCGCGCGTAAGTAGCGCAAGCCGAGCGCCGCGTGGACAAAACGCGCATTAATCGTACACAGAAGAATATCGGTCATCGCGAAATTATCGCCCGAATTGAAGTCGGCAAGGCTAGACTCATTCCCATGTGCCGAATCGCAAAACTGATGGTGGCATTCTCGATGCTGTGCTGCGCAGTGGCATCTGCGCAGCCATTGGAATTCGAGCGGCATCAACTCGAATTGCGCGCCCTGACGGAGCCGGATGACGTGCTGGCGGAGTTGCCCGCGGCCTTGGCTGCGGCTGCCGAACGCAACGATCCTCGCGAGACGGTGCTGCTGAACCTTGCCAAGGCCAATGCTTGCCGTGTAGTGGCCGATTGGCCGTGTCAACGCGACGCCGGGGCCGAGGCCGCAGCATTGGCAGAGCGCCTCAACGAACCGCGCCTGCAGGTGCGCGGGCTGATCGCCGAGAGCCGCGGTCGGGCATCGACGCAAGATTTCTCTCGCGCCGAACAGCTGTTGGCAAAGGCGGAAACGGTATTGAAATCGGCGCCCTCGGCTGAGCTTCTGGCCGACGTACAGTTGGCTTACTCATCGATCAGCTCGGTGCTGGGCAAACACGAGATTGCGGTTTCCTATGCTGAGCGTGGCCTGGACTTGCTGGACGGCGATCTGGCGTTGCCGATGCAAGCCCGGTTGTTGCGCAATCTGGCGTATTCCAACGGCCTCTTGCAGCGCGTAGGTCCGGCGCGCGAGGCTGTCGCCAAGGGTTTGCAGATTGCCGATCGCGTCGGCGACCCGAAGCTGAGCGCGGAGTTGCATGTGGAATCTGCGCGTTTAGCGCGCATCTCGGGCGATCTGGCCACCGCCAATCGCGATGCCCGCGCTGTGCTTGCCTACGCCGCGCAACTACGCAACACGCAACTGGCCGGGCTAGGGCACGAGTTGCTTGGCCTGAACGCTATCGATGGCGCCGACACGGCTTTGGCCATTGCCGAGCTGAACCTTGCATTGAAGTCGTTTTCGCAACTCGGGCTGCAGCGCGATGAACTGCGGATCGCTCGCGAACTGCTCACGGCGAGCCTGGATTCCGGCAAACGCTTGAACGAGATGGAAGATTTGCTACGTCGATTTCTGGTGCTGCTGAATCGGATCAACGATCGCGATCGCGCGCAGGCCGCAGACGATTTCGAAGCGCGCGTTCGTTACGCGGAACAACGTCTGGAGATGGTGCGACTGGAGAGCGAGGCCGAAGTGGCCAGGGTTGGCGCCGAGCGGATGGCCGCCGAGGCCAAAGTCAATCGAGCTTTGATCGGCCTGACGTTGCTGGTTGCCGCAGGATTGGTAGTGATCTTTCTTATGCAGCGCGTGGCCAATCGCCGCCTTACGGAATCGATTGAGCTCAGGTCCCGCGCATTGACGCAAACCAGCCACGAATTGCGCAACCCGATCGCCGGCATCATCGGTCTCACCGATTTGCTCACCAAAACTCCGCTCAACCCGCAGCAATCGCAGATGATCCAAGCCATCCGCAGTGCCAGCGGCACGCTCGGCAATCTCGCCCAGGATTTGCTGGATAGAGGGCGCATTGAAGCCGGGAAGCTCGCTCTCGATAGCGCACCCACATCTTTGCGGGCGATCGCCGAGGCTGTCCACTCGCTATACCTGCCCATCGCGCGCGGCAAGGGACTGATTCTTCGCCTTCAGCTGTCGGACGATCTGCCTGCGCAGGTGCTGATCGATCAGCATCGGTTGCAACAGGTGCTGAGCAATCTCATCAGCAATAGCCTGAAGTTTGTGTCGGAGGGCAGCGTCACGCTCAAGATTGAGCGTTTGCCCTCGCCGCAGCCGGATCGCGTCCGGGTCTTGTTCGCGGTTGCCGATACCGGCCCCGGCATTCCGGAGGAAGAACGCGCGCGATTGTTCGAGCCCTTCGCCAAGGGCACCGCTGGACGAAAGCACCGTTCCGGCGCCGGTTTGGGATTGGCCATCTCCAACGATCTGGTCGTTCTGATGGGCGGCAAGCTCGCGGTGGCAAGCGCGCCTGGCAGCGGTAGCGAATTCAGCTTTCGCCTCGATTTGATCATCGCCGAGGCGCCCAAGCGAACAGTTTTGTCGCCATCGACCCTGGGGCACGGCGTGCGTGTGCTGGTGGTCGATGACGATGAAGATTGCGCGCTGGTCGTCAGCAGCCATTTGACGCTGCTGGGCTGCGAGGTGGATCTGGCGGGTTCCTCGGAGAGCGCTGTGCAACGTGTCAGCGACAGCGAGTACGACTTGATCTTCATCGATGTCGAACTGCCCGATGGCCATGGCCCGGACCTGGTTGCTCTGTTGCGAACGCTGGGTGAGCGTACGCAACGGGCCAGGATCGCAATCCTGTCGGGGCACGAGCCGCCGGCCAAGCTTCCGATCGGCGTCGATATCTGGCTGATGAAACCGGCGGCCATCGAACGCTTGGCAGCTCTGGTGGCCGAGGCCAAGCGTTGAGCAGCGTCAGGCTGGGGTCAATCCGACGCCCGCCCACCCGGCTAAGTCGATCGACATCCCCTATGCTCCGCGCGATTTCCGAACGATTGAGCGCGCCATGAGCCACACCCCAATGACCTATCGCGATGCGGGCGTCGATATCGACGCCGGAAACTCGCTTGTCGAGCGCATCAAGCCGCTGGTGCGGCGCACCATGCGCCCCGAAGTTCTGGCAGGCGTCGGGGGCTTTGGCGCATCGGTGCGCGTTCCGCTCGAAAGATATCGCGAGCCGGTGATGGTTTCGGGCACAGACGGCGTCGGCACCAAGCTCAAGCTGGCGCAGCAACTCGCGCGTCACGACACCATCGGCATTGACCTCGTTGCGATGTGCGTTAACGATGTGCTGGTGCAGGGCGCCGAGCCGATCTTCTTCCTCGACTACTTCGCCACCGGCAAACTGGATGTCGAAATTGCCGCATCCGTGGTTGCTGGCATTGCGACGGGCTGTGCCGAATCGGGCTGCGCGCTGGTTGGTGGCGAAACCGCCGAGATGCCAGATATGTATCCGCCGGGCGAGTACGATCTGGCAGGGTTTTGTGTCGGCCTCGTCGAGCGCAGCAAGATGCTCGATGGTTCTGGGGTGCGCGCCGGCCAGGTGCTCGTCGGCATCGAGAGCAGTGGCCCACATTCCAATGGGTATTCGCTGATCCGCAAAGTACTGGCCCGCGCCGGTGGCGATGTCTCTGTTGATATCGATGGTCGAACGCTAGGCGATGCGCTCATGGCGCCTACACGCCTTTACGTCAAACCGGTGCTCAAGCTGCTGGCGGACCTGCCGATTGTCGCCATGGCGCACATCACCGGTGGCGGGCTATCGGAGAACATCATTCGTGTCATTCCTGACGGTTTGGGGATTGCTGTCGACAGCAGCGCTTGGCCTCAGCCGCCGGTCTTCGCATGGCTGCAACAGCACGGCAACATCGAGCAGTCCGAAATGTGGCGCACGTTCAACTGCGGGATTGGATTTGTGCTGGTTATGGACGATGCGCACGCGGATGCGGCGATTGCCGGCTTGGCGGCCGACGGTTTTGCCGCATGGCGCATCGGCTGCGTCACCCACGGCGGCGAGCGCGTGGTCATTCGCTGATGCGGGTTGCGGTTCTGCTGTCGGGGCGAGGCACGAATCTGCGCGCCATCATCGATGCGGCGCAGCGCGATTTGCCTGTCGATCTCGTTCTGGCGCTCGCCGATCGCCAGTGCGCTGGTGTCGAGCTGGCGCGCCAAGCCGGTGTGCATACGGCGGTCGTCGCACGCAGCGAGTTTAGCTCGCGTTCGGATTTCGAGCGCGCGCTCGGTACCCATCTGGTCACTGCAAAGCCGGATTTGATTGTGCTTGCCGGATTCATGCGCGTTCTGAGCGGCGAGTTCGTCGCGCGCTGGGAAGGCCGGATAATCAACATTCACCCTTCGCTGTTGCCGAAATATCCGGGGCTCGACACGCATGCGCGCGCCCTCGCTGCTGGCGATACCGAGCATGGCGCAACCGTGCATTTTGTCACTGCCGAACTTGATGCCGGCCCTGCGATCGCTCAAGCGCGGATGCCTGTGCTTCTTGGCGACACCGCTGAATCGTTGGCGGAACGTTTGCTACCGTTGGAACATCGTTTGCTGGTCGATGCGATCCGCACGTTGGCGCGCAACAGCGCAGGTTAGCCGCGGGCGACTCTGTGCGAGCGGAAGCTGGGCGCGTCTGCCGGGACGCACCGCCGATGGCTGCGGACTGCGGATGTAGGCGCGCGTGAACCCAAACCTCCACTGTGCCGGGCGTTTTGTGCCCGACACAGGCTGAGTTCATCGCCGCATTGCTGAAATGCAGCATCGAATCCGTTTGGAGCGCGCCTCGTGCGAACCGTTCTAATGTCACTCTGTTTGCTGTCAACCCAGGCGCTGGCGATCGATCCGTTCAGCGCTACATTCGACGTCTCCCGCAATAACAAGGCGCTCGGTACGATGGAGATGACGCTCAGGGAAACCTCGCCGGGTAGTTTTGAGTTCGCCAGCCGCACCGAGGGCACCGAAGGCATGGCAGGATTTTTGTCGGCGAGCATCGAAGAGCGTTCGCAGTTGCAGCGTGGCGCAGCTGGCTACGCGACCACACGTTATCGCTATCAGCAGAAAATGGTGGGCCGCAAGCGTGAGCGATCGCTGGATGTCGCCGCCGATGGCGCGATTGCCGAGCGCGAGAAGGACGATCGCTGGAGTTATCGCGCATCGAATCCCGTCCTCGACCGGCACGCGGCGGTACTTGGAGTCGCAGAAAAGCTGGCCGATGGCGCCAACGTCGGATCAGTGCTGTCGATCGATGTTGCGTTGCGCGGCGAAGTTTCGCCTTGGCGTTTTCTCGTTGTTGGGCACGAGACGATTCAAACAGGCAGCGGAAAAATCGCAACAATCCGGGTCGAACGCGTACGCGATAATCCGAATCGCAAAACCGTCAGTTGGCACGCCCCGAGCTATCAGTACTTGCCGGTCAAGGTGGAGCAAACCGAGCCCGACGGCGAGACCATGGCGAGCGTGCTGAAACGCTTCGTACCCGCCAACGCCCCGGCCCGGCCGCCGCAGTAGCGGCGCGCTCGGAACGTCCGTCGCGCCGCGTCAGTTGGGGCGCGACTGACCGCCCCCACAAGCGACCGTCGTGCCGTCGACAGGTCGGGCAATCCGGTCTCTGGCCAGAGCCGCACTCGGCCAGCCCCAAGGTCACGCAATGAGACGGCCCAGGGCGTACCCTGAGATTACTCAAGCATCCAACTCCGCGTGCAGTTCCTTCAGCGAATGCACGGTGTCCACTGCTGCGAAATCCAGCGCACCGAGCATCGCTTTGGCGCCAGCCACGGTGGTTGAGTAGGGGACTTTCTGCTGCAACGTCTCGCGGCGAATCGCGAAGGAGTCGGCGATGGCCTGGCGCCCTTCGGTGGTGTTCACCACAAAGGTCACATCGCCGTTTTTGATCAGATCGACGATATGGGGGCGGCCTTCCATGACCTTGTTGATGCGCTGGCAGGGCACGCCGGCGGCCAGCAGCGCATCGCAGGTGCCGCCGGTGGCGACCAGGCGAAAACCGCGCGCCAGCAGATCGCGCGCGATGGGCACCAGGCGCGGCTTGTCGCCGTCGCGCACCGAGAGAAATACGCTGCCCAACCGCAACGGGGTTTGATTGGCGGCCAGCGCCGCGCGGGCAACGGCTGCGCCAAAGCTGCGGCCGACGCCCATCACTTCGCCCGTGGAACGCATTTCGGGGCCGAGGATCGGATCGACGCCGGGGAACTTGTTGAACGGGAAAATCGGCTCTTTCACCGAGTAGTACTTGGGAACGATTTCGGCCGTGGCGCCTTGTTGCTCCAGGCTCTGGCCAACCATGCAGCGTGCGGCGATTTTTGCCAGGGGTCGGCCCGTGGCTTTAGCCACGAACGGCACCGTGCGCGAGGCGCGCGGATTGACTTCGAGGATGAAAATGTCGTCGCCCTGGATCGCGAACTGTGTGTTCATTAAACCCACAACGTTCAGCGCCTTGGCCATGACCGCGACCTGGCGCCGCAACTCGTCCTGCATCTCGTTGGATAAGGAAAACGGCGGCAGCGAGCAGGACGAATCCCCCGAGTGCACGCCAGCTTCTTCGATGTGTTCCATGATGCCGCCGATCAGCACCTCGACGCCGTCGCTGATGCAGTCGACATCGACTTCGGTGGCGTGATCCAAAAAGCGATCGAGCAGTACCGGCGAGTCGTTCGATACGCGCACGGCGTCGGTCATGTAGCGCTTCAGATCGCTCTCGGCATACACCACTTCCATCGCCCGTCCGCCCAACACGTACGAAGGGCGCACGACCAGCGGGTAGCCGATCTCGCGCGCCAGCGCGGTGGCTTCTTCGGGTGTGCGCGCGGTGCGATTCGGCGGTTGCTTCAGGCCCAAACCCTGAATGAGTTTCTGGAAGCGCTCGCGATCCTCGGCCAGATCGATCGAATCGGGAGACGTGCCGATCACCGGCACGCCCTCTCGTTCTAACGCACGGGCAAGCTTGAGCGGTGTCTGTCCGCCATATTGCACGACGAGACCTTTGGGCTTCTCGATATCGACGATCTCCAGCACGTCTTCGAGGGTGACCGGTTCGAAATACAGGCGATCGGAGGTGTCGTAATCGGTGGACACGGTTTCCGGATTGCAGTTGACCATGATGGTCTCGTAGCCATCCTCGCGCAGCGCCAGCGCGGCATGCACGCAGCAATAGTCGAACTCGATGCCCTGGCCGATGCGATTGGGACCGCCGCCGAGAATGATTACTTTGTCCCGCTGCGTGGGCTCAGCTTCGCAGTGCTGCTCGTAGGTGGAGTACAGGTATGCGGTTTCCGTTGCGAATTCCGCCGCGCAAGAGTCGACGCGTTTGTACACCGGCCGAATGCCGTGCGCGCGTCGCAGTTGGCGCACGGCGCCCTCATCGGTGGCGCATAACGTTGCCAGCCGCGAATCGGAGAAACCCTTGCGCTTGAGCGCGCGCAGGCGCTGCGCGCTGAGCGCCGACAGGCCCTGGCTTGCGAGCAACTTTTCTTCGAGGATCAGATCCTCGATATTGGCAAGGAACCACGGATCGATGGCGCTCAACGCGTGCGCATCCTCGACGCTCATGCCCGCGCGGAAGGCATCGGCGACATAGAAGATGCGGTCCGGTTTGGGTTCGCGCAATTCGCGTTTGAGGTCGCGAATCTTGTCCTCGTCGAAGGGCGCCTGGATGCGCGGATTCAACCCGTCGCTGCCGATTTCCAATCCGCGCAACGCTTTCTGCATCGATTCCTGAAAGGTCCGTCCCATCGCCATGACTTCGCCGACCGACTTCATCTGCGTGGTCAAACGCGCGTCGGCTTTCGGGAACTTCTCGAACGCAAACCGCGGAATCTTGGTAACGACATAATCGATGGTCGGCTCGAACGATGCCGGCGTAGCCCCGCCGGTGATGTCGTTCTTCAGCTCGTCCAGCGTGTATCCAACCGCGAGCTTCGCGGCGATCTTGGCAATCGGGAAACCGGTCGCTTTCGATGCCAACGCCGATGAGCGCGACACACGCGGATTCATCTCGATGACCACCATGCGTCCGTCTTTGGCGTTGATGCCGAACTGCACATTCGAGCCGCCGGTATCGACGCCAATCTTGCGCAGCACCGCGATCGACGCGTCGCGCATGCGCTGATATTCCCTGTCGGTCAGCGTTTGCGCCGGCGCCACCGTAATCGAATCGCCGGTGTGTACACCCATCGGATCGAAGTTCTCGATCGAGCACACGATGATGCAGTTGTCGGCGCGATCGCGAACCACCTCCATCTCGTACTCTTTCCAGCCCAGCACGCTTTCTTCGATCAGCACTTCGTGCACCGGCGACAGGTCGAGACCACGCGTGGCGATCTCGATGAATTCTTCGCGATTGTAGGCAATGCCGCCGCCCGAGCCGCCGAGCGTGAACGAGGGACGAATGATGGTTGGATAACCGACCTTCGCTTGGGCAGCGATGGCTTCGTCGAGCGATCGTGCGATCTTCGCGCTGGGACAGGCAAGCCCTATGTCGGCCATCGCGTGGCGGAACAGCTCGCGGTCCTCGGCCAGTTTGATCGCCTCGCGCGAGGCGCCGATCAACTCGACGTTGTACTTCTCCAGGACCCCCGCATCCGCCAAGGCCAGCGCCGCATTCAACGCAGTCTGACCGCCCATCGTCGGCAGCAGCGCGTCGGGTCGCTCCTTCTCGATGATCTTGGTCAGCGTCGAGATATGCAGCGGCTCGATGTAGGTGGCGTCGGCCATGTCCGGATCGGTCATGATCGTTGCCGGGTTGCTGTTCACCAGTACCACCCGAAAGCCTTCGCTCTTCAGCGCCTTGCACGCCTGCGCGCCGGAGTAATCGAACTCGCAGGCCTGCCCGATGACGATCGGACCGGCGCCGATGATGAGGATGGATTTGATGTCGGTGCGTTTTGGCATTAGCTGTCGCCTAAATTGTTCACACGAAGGCACGAAGACACGAAGTCTTGTTTGCCGTTGACGATACGTTTGCAGCCTTCCTTAAACCTGGGCGCTCCAAAGTTGATGAGCAATCCCAATGGCAATTCCGATCTCCACGTGCATTCGAAACGCACAGTCCACAACGATTTCGGGAATCTCTTCCTTATTTCCTGGTGTTTTCGTGTCTTCGTGTGAGATGGCCATTGCTTTTTGCTACGCCGCTTGCGCCGCCTCATCCGGACTCGGACACGTGCACATCAAGTTGCGATCGCCATAGACGTTGTCGACGCGTCCCACCGGGCACCAGTACTTGTCCTGGCGCGACATGCCGCCGGGAAACACCGCGTCGATGCGCGAGTAGACCCGATTCCAGTCGCCGTCAGCCAGATCGTGCACGGTGTGCGGCGCGTGGCGCAGCGGCGATTGTTCGATGGTGTGAGCGCCGGCTTCGACGGCAGCAATTTCTTTGCGGATCGCAATCATCGCGTCGCAGAACCGATCCAGCTCCACTTTAGCTTCCGATTCCGTGGGCTCGATCATCAGCGTGCCGGCCACAGGGAAGCTCATCGTGGGTGCATGGAAGCCATAGTCGATCAGGCGCTTGGCGATGTCGTCGACGGTCACGCCGGCGCTGTCTTTCAGCGCGCGCGGATCGATGATGCACTCGTGGGCGACACGCCCGTTGTGGTTCTTGTACAGCACCGGAAAGTGCGCATCCAATCGAGCGGCGATGTAATTGGCGTTCAAAATGGCGATTTCCGTCGCCCGTTGCAGACCAGGGCCGCCCATCATCAGGATGTAGGCATACGAAATCGGCAGAATCGAGGCCGATCCGAACGGCGCCGCTGAGACCGCACCCACCGGCGCGCTGCCGCCGTCGAGCGTAATGTGCCCGGGCAGGAACGGGGCCAGATGCGCCTTGACGCCGATCGGCCCCATGCCCGGACCACCGCCGCCGTGCGGTATGCAGAAGGTCTTGTGCAGATTCAAATGGCTCACATCGGCGCCGTAATCGCCCGGCCGCGACAGGCCAACTTGCGCATTCATATTGGCGCCGTCGAGATACACTTGGCCGCCATGTTGATGGACGATGTCGCAAATCTCGCCGATGCGCTCCTCGAACACGCCGTGCGTTGATGGATAGGTGACCATCAACGCGGCGAGGTTGGCGCTGTGCTTTTCTGCCTTCGCGCGCAGATCGTCCACATCGACATTGCCGTCGCTGTCGCAAGCGACGACAACCACTTCCATGCCGACCATCTGCGCAGAAGCGGGGTTGGTGCCGTGCGCGCTCGATGGGATCAGGCACATCTTGCGATGCGCTTCATTGCGGCTGCGGTGGTAACCGGCAATTGCCAACAGGCCTGCGTACTCGCCCTGGGCGCCCGAGTTGGGTTGCAGCGATACCGCATCGTACCCGGTGATCTCGCATAACCACGCCTTCAAGTCTTCGAACATCTCGGCGTAACCATGCGCTTGATCGGCGGGCGCAAACGGATGCAATGCGCCGAACTCGGGCCAGGTCACAGGAATCATTTCGGCCGTGGCGTTGAGCTTCATTGTGCAGGAGCCGAGCGGAATCATGGCGCGATCGAGCGCGAGATCGCGATCGGCGAGCCGGCGCATGTAGCGCAAGAGTTCCGTTTCTGAGCGGTAGCGCGAAAAGATCGGGTGCTTGAGGCACGCGCCCTTGCGCTGCAGCTCAACCGGAATTGCGGACTCGCCCGCGACATCGGCGTACTTCAGCGATCCACCAAAGGCGCGCCAAACGGCTTCGACGGTCTCCCTGGTCGAGGTTTCGTCGAGATTAATGCCGAGCGCACCGTCGAGCACGCGAAGGTTGATCCTTGCTGCCAGCGCGTGCTCGAGAATTGCGCGCTGCTGGGTGCCGACATCGACGCTGATGGCATCGAAATAGCTGCGCTCGCGCAGCGCGAATCCAAGGCGTTTCAATCCAGCAGCGAGCACGCCGGTGAGCTCATGAACGCGCCGCGCAATCGCGGTCAGTCCTTCGGGGCCGTGATACACCGCATACATCGAAGCCATCACTGCAAGCAGTACTTGCGCGGTGCAGATATTGCTCGTCGCCTTTTCCCGGCGAATATGCTGCTCGCGGGTCTGCAACGACAGCCGATACGCCGGCTGTCCGCGGCTGTCGACCGACACGCCAATCAAGCGCCCTGGAATCGAGCGCTTCAGCGCGTCGCGAACGGCCATGTACGCCGCGTGCGGACCGCCGTAGCCCATCGGTACGCCAAAGCGCTGCGTTGAGCCGATCGCAATATCGGCGCCGAGCTCGCCCGGCGGCGTGAGAACGGTGAGCGCCAGCGGGTCGGCGGCCATCACTGCGATGCCGCCCTGCGCTTTCACCGCCGCAATCGAGGCGCGAAAATCGCGCACGGCGCCGGTGGTGCCGGGATACTGGAAGATCGCGCCGAACACCGGCGTGCCCGGTAGATCGGTATCCGGGTTGCCGATCAGCAGCGACCATCCCAGCGGTTCGGCGCGGGTCTTCAGCAGCGCGATGGTCTGCGGGTGGCAATCGGCGTCAACGAAAAAGGTGGTCGATTTCGACTTCGCGCCGCGCTGCGCCACCGCCATCGCCTCGGCGGCGGCAGTTGCTTCATCGAGCAGGGACGCGTTGGCCACGTCGAGCCCGGTCAGCTCGGTGATCATGGTCTGGTAGTTGAGCAGCGCTTCGAGCCGCCCCTGGCTGATCTCCGGCTGATAGGGCGTGTAGGCTGTGTACCACGCCGGGTTCTCGAGAATGTTTCGAAGAATCACCAGCGGCGTGTGAGTGCCATGGTAGCCCTGGCCGATCAGCGAGGTCATCACCTGATTGCGCTGGGCGATCGCACGCAAGCGCTCCAGCGCTTGGGTCTCGCTCAAGCCTGGGCCAATGGACAGCGGCTTTGCCTGGCGAATCGTCGCGGGCAAAGTCTCGCTCATGAGTTGCTCGACCGAGTCCACGCCAATGGCGGCCAGCATTGCGGCGACCTCGTGCGGCGATGGACCGATATGGCGATCGACGAAAGCGCTCGCGACATGAGGCTGGCGCACGAAACTGACGTTGCTGGAAGACATCGCAAAGGCTCCGGAAGGGGATGGCTAAACGCGGTTGCCGCGACGGCACCGCTGTCGAGCCCCATCTGTCGGTTCGCCTGAGAGCGTGACTCCTTCGGCGGTCGCGTCAGTGCGAAAACGGCCACTGCGCAACGCTTTCCAGATGTTCTACGTGCCGGTGCAGTCCTTCTGCCTGAGAGATTCCGGGGCGGTTGCTCCTTCGGCGTTGGGGCGTACCCCAAGCTCTCCTGCACAGCGGCGCGAAGACTAGCACGGCGGTAGCGGGTTGTTGGTTCTCGGTGTGTGGTTGTTGGTTGTTCGATGAGCTCGACGTTGCCGGTGCTGAACGCTGCCTCGGCATTGACTTGGCAATTGCAATGTTTGATGCATAATGAGATTCATTCTCATTTATACCTGAGCCTCCCATGCGCCTGATTGCGACTTTGCTTGCTGTTATTGCCGTCACACCCGTTTTCGCTGCCGACAAGCTGGTCGTTTACACCGCTCGCAACGAGCAACTCATCAAGCCGCTGTTCGATGCTTACACCCAGGAGACCGGGACTACCGTCGAGTTTCTGACCGACAAAGAGGCGCCGCTGCTGGCCCGGCTGGAGGCCGAGGGGAAATCGACGCCCGCAGACGTGCTGGTCACCGTGGACGCCGGCAATCTGTGGCTTGCGGCAGAGAAAGGACTGCTTGCCCCGCTCGATTCCAAAACCTTGACCAGCAATATCCCCGCGCACCTGCGCGACCCTCAGAATCGCTGGTTCGGCCTGTCGGTTCGAGCACGCACCGTCATCTACAACCCGGCGCAGATGAAGCCCGAGCAGCTCTCCACGTATGCCGCGCTGGCCGAACCTGAGTTCAAAGGCAAACTGTGCCTGCGGTCATCGAAGAAGGTCTACAACCAATCGCTGACTGCCGTGATGCTCGCCGAACTCGGGGCCGAGAAGACCGAAACGATTGTCCGTGGCTGGGTCGCCAATCTGGCCGCCGATCCGTTCGCCAGCGATGATGAAGTCATCCAGGCGGTCGCCGCCGGCCGCTGCGCCGTCGGCATCGTCAACACCTATTACTTTGGGCGCCTCAAGCGCGCTCAACCGGAGCTCAGCGTTGAGCTGTACTGGCCCAATCAGGCGGCCGGCGAGAGCGGCGTGCACATCAATGTATCGGGCGCGGGCGTCACTACCCACGCGAAGAACCCGAAGACCGCGCAGCACTTTCTGGAGTGGCTGTCCGCAGGCAAAGCGCAAGCCATGTTCGCAAGCTTGAACCTGGAGTTCCCGGCCAACGTCGCGGTCGCCGCCGATCCCGAAGTCGCGGCCTGGGGCGCGTTCCGGCAGGACGTGATCAACGTCAACGAAGCCGGCCGATTGCAAGTCGAGGCCGTCAAGCTTATGGACCGCGCTGGTTGGAAGTAGTTGATTGGTCGAAGACGTATCGATCGGGCCCATGTCACTCGTGCTTCGATCACGCGATGTCAGGGCAAGGCGTTGTTCTGGAACTATTGATCCGAATGCAGTTAGCGAATCAACTCCCTCCCCCGCCAGCGGGGGAACGCAACAAGCTTCGAATCGACGCCACTGACGTTCGACGCTAATCAGGTCAGAGTTAGCTCGTAACTGGAGGGATCACCCAGTCATGCAACATCCGGCGTGCATCGGCCGGTTGTCGCATCAACGTCATGATCGTATTGAAACGTGCCCCAATTGCCGTCACACTCTGCTGACAAAGCCATTCCACAGGGGAATCGCGATGCAGCCGCCGCGCGAACGTCGCACGCAAACCAAACCCTTACAGCGCGCGCTGGAGAAGCTGCTTAACACCGCGCAACTGGAAACGCTGCATAGCATCGAGAGCTTCGGCTGGGAGCTGAAGTTCGTCCGCAAGCCACTGTTTCAGCCCGCCGTTCCGATCGTGTTCGACGCCGACCGCAGCCATTTCGCCATCATCGAAGAGGATGGGCGGCTGAACGAAAATCCGGGGTTGACGATTCGTCCCTAGTTCACGATGAAGGCTTGGGTTCGCTGGCGCCAAGCATCGAGCCCAGTTTCGAGTTCCTGGAAAGAGCTCGGCCTGCTTTCACCCTGGCAGTGACCATCGCCACAAAAACGATTCCCAATGACCGGAGTTGCCAGTAGAGGCCGCGCTACCTGAACCAGGCGGAGACTGCGCGCCGGATGACTGTCGGTGACGTCCACCCAACGCAAGCACTCATCGCACGCGGAAATTCAAATAGATCAAGTTGTGAAGGCGGTCGGACTATGTCAAAGCACGGGTCAGAATTTGCGAGAAAGCAGCACTTCCACAGGCGCTGAATTTCAGGAAGGATGGCCCAATGGCGGTTAAAGACCGCCGATGTTGCTTTGGGGGTAAGCAATGCACTTGTTAGATCGTCTGCGGGCTTTTCCAGCACGCGCTGCACGCGTGTCGGCACGTCAGTGGTTCTTGGCTGCGCCTACATCTGTAACGGCAACTGCAATCAATTCAGAAAGCAAGCAGAGCGCATTTGGTGTTGGGGCGCAGTTGTGTGCGGCTCTGCTCTTGTTGTTTGGCTTACCCAAATCTGCTCTTGCGGGCATCGCGAATGCAACCGCCTCTAACAACGCATCGCGCGTTGTTTACGAAATGCAGTACAGCGGCACGTGGCAGCGCAAAGAAGTCCTGATCGATACGGATCGCAATATCAACACCGGCTTTCGCGACCTTGGTGGAAGGGTAGGTGCGGACTACTTGCTGCAGGGCGATCTCCTGTACTACTACACCGGCTCGGGTTCGGATTTCACCTGGACTCAGCTGGCTGCGCCGTTGATTGTGGACAACGGTTCGCAGCTACGCTGGCGTGTGGATCGCGCCTTGATCGGCGAGACGGCGTTTCCGAATTCCAGCCTTTTGCTGTTCAGGGTAGAAAGTGGTACGGCGCCGAATCTGGTGTCACAGGAGCAACTGGTCGAGCACACCTTCACATCGGCAGGAAGGGTTGCTGCTCCGGCAGTGTCCAGCGATGGCGAGACCGTCAAGCTGACGTTTCGTTATCTGCCAAGCCCTGCGACTCTGCTGGATGAGAGCTTTGACGGTGACAACAGCGAGTCGCTTCCGAGTGGCTGGATGAAGCGATTGGAAGTCAATCCGGCGACTGCGACGATCGGAATCGGCGCCCTGGATCGTTTCAACAATGCGCTCAATTTCCGCTACCAGAAGCTGACGCCGACGACATCGGCCGCGTTGGGCCGACCAGCGGCAATCAAACATCTGCCTCGTGCCCTCTCCAATACCGAGAGCGTCACCCTCCGCTTTAGATACTCGCCCCACGCGGACACACGGGTTGATCACATCGTCGGGCTCTATTCCGCTAACGCCGGGATATCCACCTTCACTTTGGCATCCGGTGTCAGGTACCTGCTACCCAATAGCGGCATTGGGCTGCAGATGCGAAAGAGCGGATCCACCTTCTCAAACAGCGCCTTTACGATCGTGCGCTTCAACGGGAGTAACCAGCCCGAGCAATTGGCAAACCTTGCGTCACTGCCTTTTCAATTCAACTCGGGAGGCACTTATCAGTTCGAGTTAGTGAAATCTCCGACTGGTTCCCTATCCGCGACGGTCTCCAACGGCACGACGCAGGCGACCATCACCGCCAACATTAACGTGGCCTCAATCCCGCCGTGGGATAGCGTCGCCGTGTTCGACTTGGAAGGGGGAGTCCTCGCCGCCGACACCGCCTTGCTAAGGCTGAGGTTCGACGATCTCGTCGTAACAACGCCCCCTACACCAGTCCCGACTGGGTATCGCGCGTACATCGATGCGGACCGCAATCCAGGCACGGGCTACAGCCGCCAAGGTATCGGCGCTGATTTCCTGCTGGAAGGCAACGCACTGCGCGCCTACACCGGGAACGGGTCCAATTTCTCTTTCAATACGGTTGTTCGTCAGGTCACCCATCGAAACCAAAGCGGGAGCCTGCTCTGGAAGCTGGACCGCGACGATATCAATGCGGCATCGGACGCGGCTCGAATCAACGTGCTGTTCGAAGCAGAAAGCGGTGGACTGTTCGACTTCTCGCCGGTCCTGTCCGTCCCGCTCGCCACTCGCCACGCTCAGCGCATTGCTATCCCAGCCTATTTTGCGCCCGACATCGGCGGGCTTTGGCAACGGGTTGAGAACGCTGCGCCACAAGTAGGATTGGTGGTCATCAATCCCAACAATGGAACCGCGCCCGACATCAATCTCGAACTTGAGGCGCAAGTCAATGCCGTTCGCGCCAAAGGTATTGAAGCCATCGGTTATGTCTTTACCAAACGCAGCGGCGCACTCCGGCCAGCAGCAGAAGTCAAGGCAGATCTCGACCGCTACCGCAGCTTTTATGCGCTAGATGGTTACTTCATCGATGAGGTTTCCGACACCTGCGCTGTCTTGCCTTACTATCAGGATCTGGTGAATCACATTCGTGCAAGTGATCCACATGCTCGAATCGTCTTGAATCCCGGCAAGAACGTGCCGCAATGCTTCGAGCCGCTGGCCGATATTCTCTTGATCCATGAAGATCAGTACGATCTGGAACCGGGCACCAACTACCTGAACTGGCGGCCAGACGCGTGGATCTGGCAGTTCCCGAAGCAGCGTTTCTGGCACCTGATGCATACCACGCCGGAGAATCTGTTCACACCGGCAATTGATCTCTCGCGTTCGCGCCATGCCGGGTGGGTGTATGTCACGCCGGACGTCTTTACGGGCCAACCGAACGAAAATCCCTGGGATTCATTGCCATCGGAATTGGCCTTTCAGCGCCTGCAAACGGAACTGGCTCGGCATGGCGTCGAAGTGCGAAGCAGCGAACTCGCTGTGGGCCAGCAGATGCGCCTTTCGATGAACGGGGAGGAGATCGAGCTTCGGGGAGGCGACGGCGCGGGCTTCCAGCAAGGCTTCTCCCCTGGTCAAAAATACAGCGTCTCGATCAGCCAGCAGCCTGCGACGCAAGGTTGCCTGCTGGAAAACGCCTCGGGTGAGATCAGCGAGCTGAGCCAAGCTACCGTCACAGTGCGCTGCGCGAACGTGGGATCCAGCACCGCACCTAACCTGAGTTACGCACCGGCCGCGGGTACGGTCGCGAACCCGGGCATGATTGCGCTCGTAGGCGGGTCAGGCATTGGCGATACCGCTGCGGCAAGCATTACCGTTACGCCGTTTGGCGGATCGGGCACTGGCACCAATGCCACGGCACAGCTGGCGAACTGCGTTTACGCTGCCGGCACCGTGGGCTTCAGCGCCGCCACCGGCACGCTCAGTTTTGTCGGCGCGACGACCACACCGCAAATTCGCGCGCTCAGTTGCGTGCGCGGCGAGACGGTACGCAACGCCCTGTTGACCTGTGAGGAAACACGCTTTGGCGCAGGTACGCAGCAGCGCGTCTGGCGGGTCAGCTGCCCGGCCGCCATCGCGTCGAATGGGGACTACGTCGACGAATTCGTCTACGACACGGCGGCAGGCGGGCTGGGACAGATCGCTACGCAAACGCGCCGGACCACTACCGGGCAGGTACTGCATCAAGAGTCAGTGCAGTACGACTCCCTCGGCCGTGCGCAAAGCTCCACCACCAGCTTTGACAACCGTACGTGGACGAGCAATGTCCTTTACGACAGCCTGGGACGAGTCGACACCGTCCAGGATTCGACCACCGAGTCCGTGACCAACAGCTACACCGCGCGTGGGTTCCTGCATCAGGTCCGCGAGAACAATACCGGGAACCTGCCGCTGGTCACCATGTTGGAGCAGGACGAGCGCGGTCAGGTGATCCGCGAACGCAAAGCAGCGGGAATCTTGGTCGAGCGCAGTTTTGATGCCGCCTCGGGCCTGATTGATCGAATCCGCTCCGGCGTCGCCAGCGCGTTCCCGCTGACGGACGCCAACGCGCAGGTACAAAATCTCGACTACGACTTCGACAAGGGCGACAACCTCCTCGCGCGCGAGGACCGGCGCTCTCCTGCGCAAGGCGGCGGCCAGCGGGAGGAGTTCCGCTATGACACCACCAATCGCTTATTGCGCGGTGAACTGACCCGCATCAATGGCAACACACCCACCACGCCCCTCACGACCATCGCGCTGACCTACGACTGGCTCGGCAACATCTGCTCCAAAGCCGATCTTAGTCATCCGGTGGCTCAAGCCTATACCTATGCCGGACGAGCGGGCTGCGTGGGTGCCTTGAGTATCGCTTCGCGTAGTCCGCATCAGGTGACACAAGCCTTTGGCCTGAGCATGGATTACGACGCGGCAGGCAACCGGATCCGCGAAACCCACGCGACGAACCCTAGCCGCAACCGCCGCATGGTGTACGACGCGCTGGGCCAAATGAGTCAGACCATTCAAGGCAGTCTGCGCACCAGTTTTGCCTACGGTGCTGCCGGCAAGCGCTATCGACGAATCGACCTGCAACCGGGCAGCAGTACCGTCACACGCTACGTGGGCACGGTGGAGTACATCGAACGCAGCGGGCAGCCCAACGAAATCAAGCGCTACATCGGCAACGATCTGGTGCTCACCCGCCGCGGCAGCGCGCCCGTCGAACGCCGCTATCTGTTTTCGGATCACCTGGGTTCCGTAGACACCATCACCGACGAAAACGGCAATGTTGTCGAGCGCCTGAGTTTCGACGCTCATGGCAATCGCCGTGCTCCCAACTGGCAAGCGCTCACTCCTGCCATGTTGAGCGCCACGACCACCCGTGGCTTTACCCGGCACGAGCATATCGATAGCCAAAATCTGATTCATATGAATGGTCGGGTCTATGACCCGCTGACCGGTAGGTTTCTGCAGCCGGATCCGGTGGTGCAGAACACGCTGAATGCACAAAATTGGAATCGGTATTCCTATGTTTTGAATAATCCGTTGTCATTCACTGACCCGACAGGATATTTCTCAAAGAAACTGAAGAAATTCTTCAAGCGTGTTCTGCGCGCTGCGATCGGCGTGGCGATTACTGTAGTCACGCAAGGGTGGGGTGCTTCGGCTTTCTGGTCAGGCGTCATCGGAGGGTCGATAAGTTCCGCAATAGGGGGCGGTGATCTCAAGGCTGTGATCGTCGGCGGAATCACAGGTGGATTGTTTGCGCAGACCGGGTTCGACTTGGACGCCGGACTTATTTCCAAATCCCAAGCTGTTTTCCAACATGGGGTGATCGGCGGTGCATCAAGTGTCTTTAGCGGCGGCAAGTTCCATGAAGGATTTTTGTCTGCATCTTTCGGGAAGCTCGCGAATTTTTCGCCGCTGGGCGACACGGGGATACCTTCAGTCCTCGCTGGTGGAGTGGCCGCGAGACTTTCTGGCGGAGACTTCTCTGATGGCGCTGCTCAAGCTGCGGTCGGTTTCTTGCAGAACAACATTGCAACCAAACTCGTGAAGGGCCTAGTCAAGGGTAAGTCTCCTCTTCAAGTATTCAATGATGTCGCGTCTGGAGCGGCGGATGTTGTGGGATCCTGTGGTTCACTGAGTGTTGGCTGTGCCGTCTCGGTGGGATCGTTTGCGTTCGATATGGTTTCGCCCGTTGAGATCTCCGAGATCAAGTCCGGTGCAAAGTTCGCACAACGAATTGTTGGCGGTGGTGCTGGTAAGAGAAAGCAGCTCTTGCTCACAGATCAGCGTCCCCGTGATCTCCGTGGTCCGAATGACGGATATACAGTCAGATTAAAGTCCGACGGAACTTATCATCACACGCGATATCGTGGTAAGGTCGACGATATAAGTATAAATGTACGGCATTCCTGGGATTCAAAGGACGGAGTCGAGTGGGGCCATCATGTGACCGATCAAGATCTACCAAAGGGTAAACGTAGTTGGAGTTGGGACGAGATGAGGCGAGAGGTGGAGGAGGACTAAATGCGTACTTTTTTGCTAGTTTGTCTCATTGTTGCGTCAAACGCCGAGTCTTCCGATGCCGTAAATTCTACAAAAGTCCGGGAGCGCGTCGGTCCGTCGGGTGAACTCGCGCTGCAACTCGACCTCTATCGCGACTTTTCGATTCGATATGATTCCTTCGGGCCTTCTGGAGCACTGGGTAACTCTTTCAAGATATCCGGAGTCTCGGGCATCGTTCGTTGCAGCAAGCGCGATCAGCCGCAATCTGCTCCAGCGCTGTCGTCGACCGACGGATTATGTCTTTCCGGCGATATCTTGAATCCCGTTGATGGTCAATTTGTACCGGAATCCTCCCCCTACACTCGCGTCATCCCCCGCGGAGGCAATAACAGCGTCAACCCTGCCGAGTACACGGGCCCCGACTATTTCGAAGTTCATAGTCGCGATGACACGACGAACTTCTACGGGCGCACACCGGACTCCAAACTCGAACGCATCCGCTGCAGCGGCGCTACCGGAGTAGCGTGTGCGACGGTGCAATGGGCATTGAATCGCACGGTCGATAACCTGGGCAACTACGTCGACTACATCTACCAGGAAAACCCGGTCACCATTCCTGCCCAGCCGGACGGCACCACCATTCCGGGCACTGAGCAGGTGCTGAAGCGCATCGAGTACGGCGGACGCTTGAACTTGCCGGGGCAAAGCGGGGCGACGCAGGCTCACTATGGCCAGATCGAATTTGATTACATCACGCGCCCGGCCAACACGTGGCGCATCGGTTGGTTGGCGGACTCGCGCGAGGCGCAAACGCAGGAGTTGACGCGGATTCGTGTCAGTGAGCGGAACGATCAGAACCAACTTGTCCAGCTTCGCTCGTATCGCATGACCTACGCGCTTGGCAATTCGGGTTCTGGCGCGAGTTTGCTGCAATCGATCCAAGAATGTCGCGACGATAGCCCAACGGCGGTTTGTTTGAAGCCGACCAAGTTCACTTGGCAGCAGGGGCGCAGTGTAATCGGAACCTCACCTGCGACACAGGGCTCTTCTAATCCAGAGCCCACAGACTTCATTGTTGACTCCGAAGTGGGCGATATCGATGCAGACGGCATGCAGGATGTGGTGTATCGCACTACTAGCCGAAAGATTTATGTGATGTTCTCGACATGGGTAGGTGCGGCCGATTTCCGGCTCCAGCGCCTGAGCCAGACGCCACTGACACTGCCCCCAAATACTCCGCTCGACTACAGTTTGGTGGATATGGACGGTGACGGCCGCGATGATCTAGTCATGGTTTCACGCGTTTCTGGTCAGGACCGGTGGGTGGTACTGCGCTCCCAGGGGCGGCCGCCTGCGAATGGTCGAGTGTTTTGTAGTACCGATGAGGAATGCACCACCGGTGTGCAATTGGGCAACTACCCGGCGTTTGAGGACTCGGTGGTGGGCGATTTCAGTGGTGACGGCATCTTGGACATCCTGGATGTGCGGCCCAATGCGAACCCTGTGGTACTGGGTACCGATCATCGCATTCGGAAATGGCAGCGCACGATCAAGGGCCTGGGCTCAAGCCCAAGCCTGAGTAACGAGGTACCGGTACGCTTTGAATTCGCTGCGGGCACGCCGTGTGCCGCCCAGACCGCCGGTCGCGTTTGTAAGCTCGAGAAGTTCGAAGGCCGCTTCCAGCGCTTTTTGGAGGATGCGGATGCTGACGGCGCTGCAGATTTGTTCGCCTTTGTGCGCGTGTATCAGAACAACCTACCTCAGGGCGACGCTCGATTCCACGTGATGCGATTCAGTGGTTTTGAAAACGCGGGCTCAGCGAATGAGGTGGCTGTGTTCAAGCAATGGTGGGCAGACACGGCCGGATCAATTCCACCTCCCAGCGCTACCAACCAATTGCAGCCTCCACAAGTTGCAGATTTCAACGCAGACGGCTTGCCCGACTTGCTGCATAAGGTAGTCGGTACCTCGGGTGACTGGCGTTTCGTACCAAACACGGGTAAGGGCTTTGCCGAAAACTTGTCACTTACGGTTCCAAGAGCTAATCCGGAGTGGAGCTTGGCGAGCACGTCCATCGCTGAGACGAACGGCAATGGCAGGGTGGAGTTGCTCCGCGTCAACGATTTTTCGTCGACGATCAACGAGTGGGTAGCCGGAAACACGGCCAATACACTGGACGGTAACTTGCTGCGTGGGCATCTCAAAGCGAGTCCAGAAAACATTGGAGGCGGCGTATGTCCTGGCTCGCTTGCCAACCAAGGAAGCACGTGCAATCAGGTTCTACAGACGGGGTACTTTCGAAACTACTACACCGACCTCAATGGCGACGGGGTCTCGGATTTGTTGATGGTGTTGCAGAACCGAGCGCCGCTAGGGAGCACCCCGCAACAAGTTACGTTTTCACTGGCCGAATCGCGCTACTTCCCTCGCGATGTCATTACCGGTGTAGAGGATGCGTTTGGGGCCAAAACCACGATTCGTTACCAGCCGCTGACCAACAGAGCCGTTTACGTCAGGGATGTTAATTCGCGCATAGATCCTGCACCAGATAATTCAGCCGTGTCGAGCTTCGGTCGTGGCTCGCCCGTGCTGGACATGCTGTCGCCTATGTATGTGGTGTCTGAGATCACGACAACGGCGCCAACTTTTGGCAGCAGTGCAAGTGTTGCGCGGACCCGTTACCGCTATGCCGGGGCGAAAGTACAGTTGGGTGGTCGCGGTTTTCTCGGCTTTCGCGAAGTGACCTCATTCGATGAGAATCATACGATTGGGGCGAGCGCAACCACCAACAGCACGGTAATCACGCGCAGCCGCTATCGGCAAGATTTCCCCTTCGTTGGCATGCCAGAATCGACCGAGCGCTTTGTACGCCCCGGCGGGTTCGTTTTGGATGATGACGATGCCAACAACAATAACTTGTTGCTTGCTTGCCACGATAACGCAGAGTTTTCGCAGAATTGCTTCGCTAGCGCACCCGTCAGTACTAATCCACGCGAGCAGACGCATCCGTCATTTGGCGGTGTGCGGGTCAGCAGCTCGCGGTTCGATTATGGTTGCCTTGGATTGGGCGACACGGGCAACGGTGCAGCAGGCGAGCAATGTGCTGCCGTTTGGGATGATCAGGCATGCCCGGCGGACTTGTTGACGGTGAATTTGGCGTTGCCGGTCGGGCCAGATCAAGCATCGCCGTTTCGTCCCGCCGTCAATAAGCCGGTCTTTCCCTTTGTTCGACTGCAGGAGGACAAGGCGTTTGACCTGCGCGATGGTGCATTGGCGTCCAGCACCATCAATGGCTATTGCTACACCGATGGGTTCGGCAACCCGACGCAAACCGTCACCGCACATTTTGATCGCACTGGTAATGAGGCTGCGCGACAACGGACCTTCAACACCTATATCAATTCGGTGACGGAGGTGCCCGGCACCGAGCCGGTCGTGCAATGGCGGATCGGTCGGCTTGCCAGCACGGCATCAACGACGCGCCGGCCCAATCCGGCCAACCCGGGGCAGTTCCTGACGCGGAGTCGCAATGCGAATTTTCTGTACGACTTTGCGGCGCCGATGCGGACTGGGCTGTTGATCGGTGAGTCTGCGGAGCCGGGTGCTGGCGAAGTGGCGGCCCCGTTCGTGCGGCAGCGGTATTTCCACGACGTGTTCGGTAATCGGACGCTGACCATGACCTGCAGCAACGATGTTCCGCTCGCCGACTGCGATGACCCGACCGACGTCAACAAGGTGCGCATGCAGCCCGCGGCGGCCGGTCTCGGAAGTCGGGTTCATCGCTACTCCAAGACGCAGTTCGATGCACGCGGGCGCTACGAGGTCGCCACCCGTTCTCCCTATTTCTCGCCGACGGCGGTGAACAACCTGGTGGAGCTGACGGATTCCGAAGTACTGAGTCGCGATGTGTTCGGCCAGCCAACGCACGTCCGCAAGTTGATCGACCCGAACGTCAGCAGCTATGCGGAAAGCAAGTCTGAATACGGCGTGCTGGGCCGACTGTCGCGCACGATGACGGAGACTGCCGAGGGTCTGTTCGGTGTCGAATCGAACATCCGGTATCGCTGGTGTCGTGGTCGCAATCAGGGCGTGGACGAAGTCGACTGCCCCGCCGATGCTGTCTATCGACAGGAAACCACGACGACAGAACAGCCGACGGTTTGGACGTACCTCGATCCTCTCGCGCGTCCGATCATCGAGGTCAAGCAAACTTTCAACGACCCCAACGATCCGAAACTCGAACTCCGCGCAGGCTTTGCCAACAAGCAGCTTGTGGCCACTTGCGTGTATTTCGACCGCCGAGGTCGCGAAGCGCGTCGCTCCGAACCCTTTTTCCTAACGCGAGCACCCGTGGCAGGTGCGCCGTCCTTCAACAATGGCGCAGACGTGCCGTGTACTGCCGATCGCTTATGGACACTGCGTGATTACGATGCTCTGGATCGGCCGCGTCGGGTTTCGGAACCGAATGGAGCCTACACAGAGATCAAGATTGGCCGTGCTATCTCAACCACGGCAGATCCGCTCAGCGAACGGCGCGAGACTTTCCGCGGTCAAACCAGCACCGACGTTCTGATGGAGACCATCCAAAAGAATCCGATGGGTGAGGTCGTTTCAACGACGGATATGCAGGGCTTGGTTGTCCAGTATTTTTATGACGCTTACGGCAACCAGTCACGTGTACTTCGCGACGGAGGTGGCGGCGCGGTAGAGACCATTCATGTGCATGATGCGATGGGGCGAAAGATCAACGAGACCGATCCAGACAGCGGAGTATCGACTTTCTCCTACAACGGTGCAGGTGAGGTTATTCAGACTATCGATGCGCGTGGAACGGTCGTTTCCACGGAATATGACGCACGAGGGCGCATGTACAAACGCGCGACACGACTGGCACGCTATTCGGTCAGCGGCCAGGTGAATGGCTTGATCAGCGGTACATTGGTCCTACAGCTCAATGGTGCTGAGAGCATAAGTATTTCTCAATCTGGGCCATTTAGTTTTGCCGACGCATTGACAATTAATTCGGATTATTTGGTAACAGTCGCCACCCAACCCGCCAATCACGTTTGTGAGGTTGCGAACGGACAAGGGATGGGCATCACTGGGAACGTGAGCAACATCTTGGTCAATTGCACACAAACTCGCTTTCGCGTGGGTGGCCAGTTGTCTGGTCTCGAAAGTGGAAAGAGCCTGGTGCTGAGGAATCAAGCTACCAACGAAAGTTTGACTTTAGATGCCAATGGTCCCTTCAATCTCGTTACCACGCAGACCAGTGGCTCGACCTATAACGTTACGGTGGAGACGCTGCCGAGCGGATCCGCATGTACAGTAGTGAACGGGGTCGGTACCGTTGGAATAACGGATGTAACCGACATCAGCGTGACTTGCACTGCACAGTACACCATCGGCGGCCTGATTTCGGGGCTCGGAACGGGGCTCTCCGTTGTGCTTCGGAACTCAGCCACCGGCGAGCTCCTGACTCGCAACGCAAATGGCGCATTCGTGTTCGCAACGTCTCAGATGGTTGGTTCTACCTATAACGTAGCCGTGCAGACGCAGCCTTCCACCCAGATCTGCAGTGTGACAAACGGAAGCGGTACGATTGGCACTGCAAACGTGACCAACATCTTGGTTCGCTGTGACACACTAGGCGTACTAGTCAGCCAACCTGATGCTGGTACGACGTTGGACTTCGGTAGTGTTGTGTACGGGGAGAACCGCGAGCTAACAGTAACTCTGACCAATGTCGCCGCAAATGGTGCTGCTGCGATTGAGATCAGCGCTTGTGAGGTCACCGGTCTCGGCTACACTCGTGCTGATGGTATCGCGCTACCGCGGGCGTTAGACCCAGGTGCGAGCTTAACGTTGATCGCACGGCTCAGTGCAACGGCGTCGCTTTCCAACCCGGTGAATGGTGTGCTGACTTGCAACCACAGCTCGGTAGGGGGAGGCGGCACTGTGGAATGGCCTTTGACTGGACGTTCCGCACCGCAGCAGGTCTTCGCGAACGGCTTCGAAGATTGAGGACTTGCGCGGTAGTCGGTTGTCTTGGAAGCACTGTGCCGGTTTCGCTAATGGTTGGACCCGGCCCAGTCGCACTTGTTGGCAGGCAATGAGGGCTTGAAACTTCGGATGTTATCCTCGCCGTCCATCTTCACGCGCGAGTGACCGGCCATGTCGATTTCTGAGCAGCTCAAACAGAGCGCGCTTGAGTACCACCGCCAGCATCCGCCGGGCAAAATCAAGGTCACGCCAACCAAGGCGTTGACCACGCAGCGCGATTTGTCGCTGGCCTATTCGCCAGGGGTTGCTGCGGCGTGCGAGGCGATCGTCGACGATCCGGAGCAGGTGTCGAGTCTGACCGCGCGCGGCAATCTGGTTGCGGTGATCAGCAATGGAACGGCGGTGTTGGGATTGGGACCTATCGGCCCTTTGGCAGCCAAGCCGGTTATGGAAGGCAAGGGCGTCCTGTTCCAGAAGTTCGCGGGAATCGATGTGTTCGACATCGAAATCGACGAGCGCGACCCGGACAAGTTGGTAGACATCATTGCCAGTCTGGAACCGACGTTCGGCGGCATCAATCTGGAGGACATCAAGGCGCCGGAGTGCTTCATCGTCGAACGTAAGTTGCGCGAGCGCACCAAAATTCCGGTGTTCCATGACGATCAACACGGCACCGCGATCATCGTCGGCGCCGCGGTGGTCAATGCGCTGCACGTGATCGGTAAGGACATCGGTACGATCAAGTTGGCGGTGTCGGGTGCCGGCGCGGCGGGCATAGCGTGCCTGGATATGCTCGTACAGCTCGGCGTCAATAAAGACAACATCTGGGTCACCGATCGATGCGGCATGGTTTACCTCGGCCGACCGCAGGAAATGGACGCCGATAAACTGCGCTACGCGCGCGACACGGAGCTGCGAACCCTCGACGACGCGATCGTTGGCGCGGATGTGTTTCTGGGTTTGTCGGCAGCGGGTGTGCTGAAGCCGTCGATGGTCGCCAAGATGGCCGAGCGACCGATCATTCTGGCGCTCGCTAACCCAACGCCTGAGATCATGCCGGACGAGGCCCTGGCCGTTCGTCCCGATGCGATCATCGCCACTGGTCGCTCGGATTTTCCTAATCAAGTCAACAACGCGCTATGTTTCCCCTACATTTTCCGCGGCGCCTTGGACGTCGGCGCAACGACCATCACGGAACCGATGAAACTGGCGTGCGTGCACGCCATCGCCAAGCTTGCGCGGGAAGGGGCTTCAGACGTAGCGGCGGCAGCGTACGGCGGGGAAGTCCGCTCGTTCGGCCCTGAATATTTGATTCCTCAACCCTTCGATCCGCGCCTGCTCGTGCGCCTGGCGCCGGCCGTAGCGGAAGCGGCGATGACGTCGGGGGTGGCGCGTCGGCCGATCGCCGATATGAACGCTTACCGGCAGACGCTCACGCAATTCATTTTCCGCACCGGACTGATGATGAAGCCGGTGTTCGAGGTTGCGCGGCGCGATCCCAAGCGCGTGTGCTTTGCTGAGGGCGAAGAAGAAATTGTGCTGCGCAGTGTGCAGACGATTCTCGACGAAGGCTTCGCCAAGCCGATCCTGATCGGCCGTCCAGCGGTGATCGAACAACGCATCGCGCGCATGGGTTTGAAGCTTCGGCCCGGCGAAGATTTCGAAGTCACGAATATCGACTCTGACCCGCGCTATCAAGAGTATTGGCAGCACTACCATCGCATCATGGAGCGCAACGGCGTCACGCCGGCCAACGCAAAAGCCATTGTGCGCTCGCGTTCGAGCGTGATCGGTGCGCTGATGGTCGAGCGCGGCGAGGCCGATGCGATGATCAGCGGCATCGTCGGTCGCTTCCCGCGCAAACTGCAGTACGCGCAAGAGGTCGTGGGTCTGGAGCCCGGCGTCGACAAACCGGCAGCGATGAGCGCGATCACCTGCGACGCCGGTACGTTTTTTTTCCTGGATACCTACGTCAGCCACGACCCGACGGCGGAGCAGTTGGCCAAGGCCACGCAGATGGCCGTCGAGCGACTTCGAGTCTTCGGCATCAAACCAAAAGTTGCGTTGCTCTCGCATTCGAACTTCGGCAGCGATTGGAGCCCGAGCAGTCGCAAGATGCAGAAGGTGCTGGCGTTGTTGCGCGATCAATCACCGGATCTTGAAGTCGAGGGCGAGATGCACGCCGACGCCGCGCTCGATCAAGCCATTCGCGAACGCATTTTCCCCAGCTCGCGTTTGCGCGGGCAGGCGAACGTGTTCGTGTTTCCCAACCTCGATGCGGCCAACATCACCTTCAACATGGTGCGCGTGTTGACCAATGGTGTGAGCATCGGACCTATCGTGATGGGCCTCAAGAAACCCTGTTATGTGCTCACCAACTCCGCCACCGTGCGGCGCATCGTCAATATGACGGCGCTGGCGGTCGTCGAGGCGCAGGTGCGGCAGCGGCAGTCGTTGGAGGTTGCGAGCGGGCTTTGATGCGATTCTGGTTTCTGGTCGGGGCGGGGTTTTGTTGCGACAGCATTCCCTAAAACCAGCAACCGAGAACCAGGAACCAAGCTATGCGTGACCCCTATCCAAGCCGCATCGTCTGCCTCACCGAAGAGCCAACCGAAGTGCTGTATCGCATTGGCGAGCAGGACCGCATCGTCGGCATTTCCGGATTCACCGTGCGCCCGCCGCAAGCGCGTCGCGAGAAGCCCAAGGTGTCGGCGTTCACGTCAGCCAAGATCGACAAGATTCTTGCGCTCAAGCCGGATCTCGCGATCGGGTTCTCGGACATTCAGGCTGATATCGCGCGCGAGTTGATTCGCGCCGGTGTGGAAGTGTGGATCAGCAATCATCGCTCGGTGCAAGGCATTCTTGACTATTGCCTGCGCCTGTCGGCGCTGGTCGGCGCGCTTGAGAAGGGCAGGGCGCTGGTCGATGCCATGCAACAGTCCATCGATACCGCGCTTTCAGCAGCGGCGCAGCTTCCGATGCGGCCGCGGGTGTACGTCGAAGAATGGGACGAGCCGCGCATCACCGGCATCCAGTGGGTCTGTGAGCTGGTGCGTATCGCTGGCGGCGAGGACATCTTTCCCGAGCGCGCTGCGTGCTCGTTGGCGAAAGATCGGATTCTCGCCAACGACGACGAAATCATTGCGCACGAACCGCAACTGATCATCGGCTCTTGGTGCGGCAAGCATTTTCGCCCCGAGCGTGTGATCGAACGCGACGGGTACGCGGCGATTCCAGCGGTACAAAGCGGCGATATGGTCGAGATCAAAAGCGCGCTGCTGCTGCAGCCGGGCCCCGCAGCGATCCTGGATGCGTTACCGCAGATTCAAAACGCGGTGACGCGCGTTGCGATGCGCGCGGCATGATGCGCTGGACGCTACTGCCGCCGCGGCATAGCTTCGAGCGCACGCATCCGATCTGGATACGCCAGCTCAATCGAGCGAAATTGCTGCCGGCGGCAACGCCAGGACTGCATGGCGCGATGCCGTCTCGCTATCCCTACGCGCAATTGCTGTCTGGTCATGAAGGCGCACTGATCGCCGATATCGTCGTTGCCCGCGCCGATGCCACCGGTGCTCGCGTCATGGAGCTCGGTGTCGACACGCTCGATTCGGCGCGCGCTGCGCAACTGGAAGCGACCATGACGCCCTGGTTGCCAGCGGGTGTCACCCTGACGCCGATCGTGCCGGGCCGCTGGCTATTGCAAGCGTACGGCCAATCGTTTTCCGGACTGGCTGCCATCGATCCCGAAGGCGTTCTCGGCGCCCAACTCTCGCATTGGTTGCCGGCGCATCGCTGGCTTGCGAGCCTGTGCAACGAGTTACAAATGGTGCTGTCGATGGCGCCCGAGGCCAACCCGTGGAACATGCTTTGGTGTTGGGGCGATCCGGGCGATCACGCGCCGGTAGTTCGGTCGATACAGAGCGACGATCCTTTGCTGCGCACGATTCCAACGTCGCCAGCGGCGACGATTGAGGTGATCGATTGGCGCCGTCCGCCGGTCGACGGACGGCTTAAAGCCGGGACGTATCGCAGCCTCGATGGCCAAGGTTGGCTCGTGGGGCGCCTCAACGCTTGGCGGGCGATGGCTGGCGTTTGACTTCAGCGTCGATGATGGAGATGCGTATCGACATCAGCTGTTGTGTTCGTTATCGCCCGGATTTTTCATGAGGGAAGGCGGAAGATCGCAAAGGGCTTTGCGCCGGAATCGAGGCGTGAGGAGGAATGATGATTCGATTGCGACGACGAACAACAAGAGTCCGGCGCGCAGAACGGGCGAGTCCTTTCGATCGACGGATGGCATTCGGCGCCGCTGCGAAGAAATCCGTTCATTTCATGAAATGCGCGCGTTAGCTCGGAATAGCCATGACTCTGCCCACTGAGATGCCGCGGACATCCACGCCCCGACCGATCGTTGTCGGCGGCCTAGAGTGTCGCGATTGTCCGCTGCGCGCATTGCCCTTATTCCTCGATCACACCCCAGAGGAACTTGAGCTGGTCCAGTCGCTCAAGCGCGGCAGCGTGCGCCTCAGCGCCGATCAGACGCTCATCCACGAGGGCCAGGCCGACGCGCCCTTGTACACGCTGACATCGGGCTGGGCATTTCGCTACAAGACGCTGCGCGATGGTCGTCGACAAATTCTGAGTTTCCTGCTCGCCGGCGACTTCATTGGTGTGCAGCAAAAAATGGGCGATGCTGCGGCGCACGGCGTCGACACCTTGACCGATACCGTGTTTTGCGTGTTTCAACGCGGTTCGCTGTGGGAGTTGCATCGGCGCTCGCCAAGCATGGGATTCAATATCACCTGGTTGACGGCGCATGAGGAGTCCCTGGTCGACGACACGTTGTTGTCGGTGGGACGGCGCAGCGCTGAGGAGCGCATCGCGTCCTTGCTGATCCTTTTGTACAAGCGTGCTGCCGCCCTGCAAGCGAACGGCGGCGCCGACGGCGTGCCGTTCCCGCTGACCCAGCAGCACATCGCCGATGGCCTGGGTCTGTCCCTGGTGCATACCAACAAAACCTTGCGCAAGCTCGAACGCCGCGGTTTGCACCAGATTCGCCTTGGGCGACTTTATATGCGTGATGTGCGGGCGTTGGCGCGCCTGGCGGATTTGTATGGCGACGGCCGTCCGCCGCAGCGACCGCTGGTCTAGCGTTTCCCGAGAACAGCCGGCTGTCGAGCTTGCGCTCGGTGCCGCGTTCGCAGCAGTTGAATCGCTGAACGACCAGCATCGATGGACGGCGTGTGTATGTCTCAGTACACAGCCGCTGCGACGCACGCGCCCTAGCGTTGCCGCGTCGTGTACCGCACCAAACACGATCCAGCTTCGCCGCAGAACTGCTGCGATATGGCCGGGTGCGAGATTCCTGAGGCGCCGCCTGTGATTGACGCATTGAAGTTCGTTGTGCCTGGTAATCGCTTGCTCGACGGGTTGTGCTCCAGCGATTGGCAACGTCTGCGACCGCAGCTCGAATGGGTGCGCTTGCCCGTGGGCTTGTGCCTGTACCAGGCTGGCGCGCCGCTGCGCCACGTTTGGTTTCCCGCTACCGCGGTCATTTCGCTGATCGCCTCGATGCGCGATGGCGCGACGGTCGAAGTAGGCGTGGTCGGTAGCGAAGGGGTCGCGGGCGTGTTTGCGGCTTTGGGCAACCAGGTGGCGCTGTCGAGCGCCGTCGTTCTGGTTGACGGTCACGGCTGGCGTATCGGCGCCAACGCCTTCGCGGCATTTTCGCGCTCATCGAGTGCGCTGATGCAACCGTTGATGCATTTCCTGCAGGCGCTGTTCACGCAGTCGGCGCAGACCTCCGCTTGCAATCGCCACCACGCCGTCGAGCAGCAACTTTGTCGATGGTTGTTGCTCAACGACGATCGTCGCCAGAATGGCGTACTCGACGCCACGCAGGAACGCATCGCCAGCCTGCTTGGCGTGCGGCGCGAGGGAGTGACGGTCGGCGCCGGGAAACTGCAAAGCGCCGGCCTTATCCGCTACGCGCGCGGTCGCATCGCGATTCTCGATCGCAAAGGGCTTGAGAAGCGTAGTTGCGAGTGTTACGCGGTCATGCGTAGGGCGCAAGAGCAGCTGCTGGGAGCGACTCGAACGCAGGGCCAGAGCCTCGGTCGAAGTGCCGGCTCAATTCCTGAGCTAATCCAGGCCGCCTGAGGTGGATCCGGCGACGGACGTACGATGCCGCGGCATGACGGCCAAGAGACCACGCAGCCCAATGTCGCCCGCGACTCGTCGATGAACGCAACATCCATCCACGCATTGACACCACCGCACTCGATCTTTACGATTCGTCGGCTATGCCAACGTCATTGCCAGAGCGAGTGGATGTGCAGCGCGCGGCGGCGGCGGGGCGGGAGTTTTCTGGGCGGTTTGCGCTGGACAACTGCAAGCGCCTGGCGGGGATGTTGGTCGATACGTCGGGCGAGGTGAGCTACTCGCTTGCCTTCGACCGCGCGATGACGGGTACACCGAAGGTGCGCGTGGAAGCTGATGTGGAGCTGCCGCTGCTGTGCCAGAGTACGCTCGAGCGGTTTTTGCATCCGGTGTCGATCCGTAGCGACATCGGCTTTATCTGGCGCGAGGAAGATGAGTCGTCGTTGCCCGCTGGATTAGAGCCGGCAATGGTGGGCGAGGACGGAATCGATCCCTTGGCGCTGATCGAAGATGAGTTGATTCTGGCCGTTCCGGTGTTGCCGCGGCGGCCGGACGCGCCGACGATGGAAGCATCGTATGCGCCGACAGAGGACAAGCCCAATCCGTTCGCGGCGTTGGCAAAAATGAAGCAGCAGGCCGGTTGAGGCCATCGATTTTCACGGAAGATTAGTCGTTGAAGGAGTTGTACCATGGCCGTTCAAAAGAGCCGCAAAACCCCGTCCAAGCGCGGCATGCGCCGCTCGCACGATGCGCTGAAGGCGCCCACGCTGGCCACCGATAAGACCAGCGGTGAGGTGCATCTGCGCCACCACGTCACCAAAGACGGTTACTACCGCGGCAAGAAAGTGATCGACTCCAAAGTCGCTGTCGACGCTGAAGCTGCAGAGTGAGTTCCACGCAGGCTCGCATCATCGGCACGGGCAGCTATCTGCCCGCGCGGATCATGACCAATGCCGAGTTCGAGTCGCGCATCGACACCTCCGATGCGTGGATTCGTGAGCGCACCGGGATCGAACAACGGCACGTAGCAGCCGAGGGCGAGACCACCAGCGACCTGGCGTTGGTTGCAGCGCAGCGCGCGCTTGAGGCGGCAGGCGTCAGTGCCAGCGAAATCGACTTGATCGTTGTGGGCACAACAACGCCGGACATCATCTTCCCGAGCACGGCGTGTCTGCTGCAGCACAAACTCGGCGCGAAGGATTGCCCAGCGTTTGATGTCAACGCGGCATGTACCGGATTCCTGTATGCGCTGTCGATTGCCGAGAAGTTCGTGCGCACAGGCGCAGCGCGAACGGCGCTCGTCGTCGGCGCCGAAACGCTGACACGAATGCTCGACTGGAACGATCGCGGCACCTGCGTGCTGTTTGGCGATGGTGCTGGTGCGGTGGTGCTTCGAGCCGACTCGCAGCCTGGCGTGATCTCCACGCACATTCATGCCGACGGTCAGTACCAGAACCTGCTGTACAACCCGGTGGGCGTCTCGGCGGGATTCAAAGACGAGCCGAATCATGGCGTGCGTGTGATGATGAGCGGCAACGAGGTCTTTCGAGTTGCGGTGCGCACGCTATCGCGCATCGTCGATGAGACGCTGGCGGCCAATCAGCTCAGCAAAGACGCCATCGACTGGCTGGTGCCGCATCAGGCTAACTTGCGCATCATCAGCGCCACAGCCAAGCATCTCGATATGCCGATGGATCGGGTCATCGTGACGGTAAACAAGCACGGCAATACGTCGTCTGGTTCCGTGCCGCTGGCGCTCGATCACGGCATCCGCAGCGGACTGATCAAGCCGGGACAATTGTTGCTACTGGAAGCTTTTGGTGGCGGCTTTACCTGGGGCTCGGCGTTGGTACGGATTTGATTGGCGACGACTTGTAGATAGTTAATGGTCAACGGTAAAGGGTGAACGGGAAGATGCATCGCTTTTGCGGCGATCTTTGTTCCACGCACCGCTCAGCATCGACTGCGACCTGCTTGCTGTTGACCGTTGACCATGCACTATTGACCATTGGTCACGCACCGTTATCACAATGACAACTGCCTGCATCTTCCCCGGCCAAGGATCGCAATCCATTGGCATGCTTGCGGCGCTCGGTGAGCGCTACCCGATCGTTCGCGACGTGTTTTCGCAGTGCTCGGACGCCATCGGCGTTGATCTATGGGCGCTGGCGCAACACGGTCCCGAAGCCGAACTTAATTCGACAATCAATACGCAGCCGGTGTTGCTCGCTGCGGGCGTTGGTGTCTTCCAGGCCTACCTGTCCGCCGGCGGAAAGCCGCCGAGCGTGCTTGCCGGGCATAGCCTGGGCGAGTATTGCGCGCTGGTGTGCGCCGGTTCGATGCATCTGCACGCGGCGTCGAAAATCGTTCGCGAACGCGGTCGCTTGATGCAGGAAGCCGTGCCTGAAGGGCAGGGCGCGATGGCGGCGGTATTGAATGCCGAATTGTCGATGCTCACCGACATCTGTGCGGCAGCGAGTACCGCAGGCGAGCCGGTGGTTCCAGCCAATCTCAATGCGCCAGGGCAGATCGTGATCTCCGGACACGCCAATGCTGTTACGCGGGCACTCGAAGCGTTGGCCGCCGCAGGTGTTCGTCGCGCGATTCGATTGCCCGTTAGCGTGCCGTCGCATTCGCCGCTGATGCGCGACGCCGCAGATGCGCTCTTCGAAATCCTCGGTGGGGCGATCCTGCAGACGCCGACAATTCCCGTCATCGCCAATGTCGATGTGGAACTGCACACCGATTGGCAGCAAACGCGGGAGCGGCTAGCTCGGCAATTGTACTCGCCAGTCCGGTGGATCGAAACCGTCGAGAAAATGGCTGCCATGGGCGTTGCCACCGCTTACGAATGCGGGCCGGGCAAAGTGTTGTCCGGCATGATCAAGCGCATCGCACCTGCGATGGTGACGCATGCCGTGGGAGAACCGGACGCTTTGGCGGCAGCCGTAGCATAGCGCTGCCTCGGCAAATACTGGCCTGATCGACTCCCTCTCCAGCCTGGGCCGGAGAGCTTTTGATCTTCTTGGGAATTCGAACCTATGCACGAAAACCTTGCCCTCGTCACCGGCGCCAGCCGCGGCATCGGTGCTGCAATTGCCGATGAACTCGCCTCTGCTGGATTCTTTGTTGTCGGCACCGCGACCAGCGATTCGGGCGCGGCTGCCATCGCCGAACGTCTCGGCGACAATGGCACAGGACGCGTTCTGGATGTTTCCGATCCGGCGTCGATAGATGCGTTGGTCGCGGTGATCGAAAACGGCCTCGGTCCAATCCGGGTTCTGGTCAATAACGCCGGGATTACCAAGGATCAGTTGCTGTTGCGCATGAAGGACGAAGACTTCATGCAAGTGATCAATACCAATCTGGCCAGTGTCTTTCGCATGAGCAAGGCAGTACTGAAGCGCATGTTGCGCGAACGCCAGGGACGCATCATCAATATCGCCTCGGTGATTGGTCTCACTGGCAACGCGGGGCAGGCGAACTACGCGGCGGCGAAGGCGGGAATCATCGGTTTTACCAAGTCGCTCGCTCGCGAAGTGGGCTCTCGCGGCATCACCGCGAATGTGGTCGCGCCAGGATTCATCGACACCGACATGACGCGTGCGCTGCCGGACGCGCAGCGCCAGGCCATGCTGGCCGATATCCCGCTTGCGCGCTTGGGCGAGCCTGCCGATATTGCCAAGGCCGTTGCTTTCCTGGCATCTCCAGCCGCTGCATACATTACCGGCGAGACGCTGCACGTCAACGGCGGCATGTACATGCCTTGAAAGCGGTCGTCGGTTCTTGGTTTTAAGTGGTTGGAAATGTGCGGCGCAATGGCCTGATCCAAGAACCAACACCGAGAACCAAGAACCCGTATCATCCCCACCCTCTGTTGTCCCACATCTTAAGGAGTCCCATGAGCAGCATCGAAGAGCGCGTCAAGAAAATCGTTGTCGATCGTCTTGGCGTGAAGGAAGAAGACGTCAAGCCGAACTCGTCGTTCGTCGATGATCTCGGTGCCGACTCACTGGACACGGTGGAGCTGGTGATGGCGCTCGAAGAAGAATTCGAGTGCGAAATTCCGGACGAGGAAGCCGAGAAAATCACCTCGGTCCAGCAAGCGATCGATTACGTCAAAGCCAACGTTCGCGCCTGATCGAGTCGGCCTCGCCTAAAGAGGCCGCGCCGTGGCTGATGTTAAGGCTGGCCCGTCAGCCACTGGCTAATGGATCACGCGAGTGCCGAGATCCAGCGACAATGCGTCGGCCATGCGCATGCGGTCGGCACGCCGAGTCTCTGCATCTGCGGGGACTGGCGTAGAAACTGAGTTGGCCAAATTTCATCAAGCTTGGGAGTGAGCTTATGCAAAGCGCTCGTCGCGTTGTCGTGACCGGCCTCGGGATTGTTTCGCCGATCGGCAATAGCATCGATACTGCCTGGGATAACTTGACCAACGGCCGCAGCGGCATCGGCCCGATCACGCATTTCGATTCCGAGAACTTTGCGACAAAATTCGCCGGGCAAGTGCGCGATTTCGATGTCACGAAATGGGTGCCATTGAAAGACGCGCGGCGCATGGATCCGTTTATTCATTACGGCATTGCGGCGGGTATCGAAGCGGTTCGCGATGCAGGTTTCGAGACCGTGCCCGAGGCGCTGAGTGCGCGCTTCGGTGCAGCGATTGCGGCTGGCATCGGCGGCATCTCGACCATCGAAAACACCACCCTCGCTTGGAAAAACGGCGGCCCGCGCAAGATTTCGCCGTTCTTTGTGCCGGGCACGATCATCAACATGGTTGCTGGTCACCTGGCCATCATGCTGGGACTGCGCGGGCCGAATCTATCTATCGTCACCGCGTGCACCACGGCCACGCATAACATCGGCGTAGCGGCGCGTCTGATCGCCTATGGCGATGCTGATCTGATGCTCACTGGCGGTGCCGAACATGCGACGACCCCGACGGCCATCGGCGGCTTTTCGATGGCGCGAGCGCTGAGCGAGCGTAACAACGATCCGACGGCGGCGAGCCGGCCCTGGGATCAGGACCGCGATGGATTCGTGTTGAGCGACGGCGCGGGCGCACTGCTGCTGGAAGAGTATGAACACGCGAAGGCGCGCGGCGCGAAAATCTATGCGGAGATCGCTGGATTCGGCATGAGCGATGATGCTTACCACATGACCGCGCCGCCGGAAGATGGCAGCGGCGCGGCGGCATCGATGACCGCAGCCATGCGCGATGCGGGCGTAACGCCCGAGCAAGTGCAATACGTCAATGCGCACGCTACCTCGACGCCACTGGGCGATCGCGCTGAGTTGGTGGCGATACGCCGCGCTTTTGGATCAGCCAGACCGCTGGTGAGCTCGACCAAGTCGGTCACGGGTCATTTGCTGGGTGCCGCTGGCGCCGTGGAAGCGATCTTTAGCGTCCTGGCGCTGAAATTTGGCGTGGTCCCGGCGACGATCAACCTGCATAAGCCGGATGAGGGCATCGAGTTCGACTTGGTTGCAAACACCGCACGTCACTTGCCGCTGGATATCGTTATGTCCAATTCGTTCGGCTTTGGTGGTACCAACGGGACGTTAGTGTTCAAGCGGGTCTAGTGTCGCAGGCGACGCATGGTTCATGCGAAGGCGCGAAGACACGATGATCGAGTGAGTTGCCAACGGGACGCTGGTGCTAGAGCGAGGCTGGCCAAGGCAAAGCGGGGTTCACACGAAGACACCAAGACACGAAGATTGATTCGCTCCATTTCTTCGTATCTTTGTTCTTTCGATCCAAGGCGGGGATAGATCCGGTTGGCTCGATGGTTTTGTACTAGGTTCAAGTTGGCCCCGTTTTTCTTCGTGTCTTCGTGTGGAACGTCTCTGGACTTTCTGGCGGGATTAGGCATTCACAGTCGATGCGTTCCGTCCAACTTCATCGAGAGATCGCAGCGCTGCGTGCATCGCTTGGCGCGCGCGCACCGGTGTGGCTGCATAGCGCCGCCTCAGGCCCGAACAGCGCCCTCGACGTTGTGCCGATCGTTTCTCCGCCGCTGGTCGTCCCGTATCCGGGCGCGGTCGGCCACCACGAAAAGCTTGAAGCCCTTTGCGATGCGCTGAAAGCCATTCGCGTCGGCCACGGCAGCGATTCGGCAAGCTTCGTCAGCGGCCACGTGCTGTATCTGGCCTACGATTTTGCCAGCGTATTCGAGCCCAATGTGCCAATGCTGCATCCAGCCGGCGACGAGCCGTTGGCGGTCTTGTGGCGGGCGGATCGGGCCTTGGTTTGGGACGAGAATTCGGACGCGAATCGCGCCGAGGACAACTCTGCGATCCAAAGGCGGTTCGCAGCGGAACACCCTGCTGAGCTTGGCCAACCCCCGCGCTTCTCTATTGCCGAGGACGATCCGCTTCAGTTCACCTCCGGCGTCGAACGCATCCTCGATTACCTTCGCGATGGAGATGTTTTCCAGGTGAACCTGTCGCGCGGGTGGACGGCTGAAGCCGATCAGGACATCGACCCGGAACGGCTGTTCGAGTACTTGAGCGTGCGCAACCCGGCGCCCTTCGCAGCGATCATGAGTGTTGGCGATTTCCATCTGCTGTCGTCGTCGCCAGAACGACTGGTGCGCGTTCGCGGTCGCGAGATATCGACGCGGCCGATAGCCGGCACGCGCCGGCGCAGCGCCGATCCGATCGATGACGCAAGGCTCCGCGGCGAACTGAACATCGATCCCAAAGAGCGCGCCGAACACATCATGCTGATCGATTTGGAACGCAACGACCTCGGGCGCGTGTGCGAGTCCGGAACCGTGCTCGTCGATGAGTTGGGCGCCATCGAATCCTATGCGCACGTGCATCACCTGGTATCGAACGTTCGTGGCGTGCTGAAGCCGGCGTCGGCGTTCGACGTGCTGCGCGCGTTGTTCCCGGGCGGTACCATCACCGGCTGCCCCAAGGTGCGCTGCATGCAAATCATCGGTGAGCTGGAGGGCCGGGGCCGCGGCGCTTACACCGGCTCGCTCGGGTACATTGGCGACGATGGCAATATGGATATGAATATCTTGATTCGTACGCTCACGGTGCAGGGTCGCCGCGTGCGATTGCGCGCTGGCGCGGGCATCGTCGCCGACTCGCTTCCTGGCCGAGAGCTTGAGGAGACCCGCGCCAAGGCCAAGGGCTTGCTGCGTGCCCTTGAACCATGAGCACGCCGACACTGGACCGTGCCTTGCATTACGGCGATGGTGTGTTCGAAACACTGCGTGCTGTGGATGGTCGTGCGCCGCTATTCGATCTGCATTTTGAGCGTCTATGCCGCGGCGCCGACTACCTGGGTCTGAAGAAGCCCGCTGCATCCGCGATGCGTCAGCGAATTGCACGCACGCACGGCGAGGTGATCGTCAAACTGATATACAGCGCAGGATCCGGCGAACGCGGTTACGCGCGCGGAACGGCGGCGCCAATCTGGCGCCGATTCGTATCGCCGTATCAAGCCGGTGTGGAGCGATTGCGAGTGAAAACCTGCGTGCTGAAGCTCGCATGGCAGCCGCGCCTTGCGGGTATCAAACATCTGAACCGCTTGGAGCAGGTATTGGCGCGAGCGGAACTGGAATCAGGCTGGGATGAGGGACTGATGTTCAACGAGCGTGGCGACGTGCAATGCGGAATCAGCAGCAACGTGCTGCTGCACCTCGACGGTCGCTGGGTGACGCCTGAAATTGTCGGTGCCGGCGTGGCTGGCGTGGCGAGGCGATGGCTGATCGAATCCGGCGCTGTGACTGAGCGCCGCGTCGGTCGGCAGGACCTGGTGCGCTGCGTGGCGCTTGGCATGTGCAACGCGCTGCACGGTCCGCGCGCTTTGGTCGTGCTCGACGATCGTGCGATTCCCGAGCATGCGGACATCGTACGCTGGCGCCAGCAATGGACGGCGCTGTTCGCATGACGCAATCGGGGCGAATTCGTTGGGTGCTGCTCCTGGCGCTCATTGCAGGCGCGCTGTCGGCGGCCGCCTTCTGGGCTTGGCGCGAGTACCAACGCTTTACGCTGGCTACTTTGCAGGGCAGCGATGAGGTGATCGAGTTCAAGCGCGGCGAATCGTTGCCCACCTTCGTCGCCAAGCTCAAAGATCGCGGCGTGAGCGCGGCTCCGGAGTGGCAGTGGCGATTGCTGGCGCAACAAATGCAGGTCGCGCAAAAACTCCAGGCTGGCGAGTACCGCATCGGCAGCAATGCCACACCGCGCTCCTTGCTGCAGGCGGTGGCCGATGGCAAGGTGGTGCAGTACCGTTTCACGATCCTCGAGGGCACGCGCTTTCGCGACCTGCGCGTGGCGCTGGCGAGCGTGCCGGAACTCGAATCGACTTTGACCGGGCTGCCCGATAACGACGTACTGACGCGCATCGGCGCCACCGAGGCGCATCCGGAAGGGTTGTTCTTGCCGGACACGTATTTTTTTCCGCGCGGCTTTTCCGATCTGGATTTGCTCAAACGCGCGTACTGGGAGCAAAAGGAATTGCTCGAACGCCTGTGGCAAAAGCGCCAGGAGAATTTGCCGCTGTCGGATCCCTATGAAGCGCTGATTCTGGCCTCGGTGATCGAGAAGGAAACTGGCAAAGCTGCCGAGCGGCCGTTGATCGCCGGCGTGTTCGTCAATCGCCTGCGGCAAGGTTGGCGACTGCAAACCGATCCCACGGTGATCTATGGTCTGGGCGATGCCTTCGATGGCAACTTAAAACGCGTGCACTTGGAGACCGATACACCGTACAACACCTATACGCGCTTTGGCCTGCCCCCGACGCCGATTGCGTTGCCCTCGCCAGCAGCGATTGAAGCGGCGCTGCAGCCGCAGGCAACCGAGGCGATGTATTTCGTGGCTAAAGGCGATGGCAGCCATCAATTTTCGCGCACGCTGGAAGAACACAATCGCGCCGTGCGGGAGTACCAGTTGTGATCGCGCCCTGGCATGAGCAGGCATGGGCGCAGTTCGTGTCGGCGCGTGGCGCGAATCGACTCGCGCACGGAATGGCGATCACTGCCCCTGGCGATTTCTTCAAGCTGGATCTCAGCCGCGCCATCGGTACTGCGCTGCTATGTCGCTCGCCGCTGGCGAATGGCGAAGCGTGCGGTTCTTGCCGCGACTGCGTGTTGCTCGCCAGCGGCACGCATCCGGATTGGATCGTGGTATCGCCCGAAGACTCGGCATACATCAAGATCGATCAAATCCGCGAGACGTCGGCGCGCCTCGCGCAGCGCCCGCAAATTGCGGCGCGGCAAGTGGTGCTCTTGTTTCCAGCCGATCGCATGAACACCGCGGCGGCCAATGCTCTGCTCAAGACACTGGAAGAGCCCACGCCCGATTCGTATCTGATTTTGTGCAGCGAGCGCCACGAGCGCCTGCCGGCGACCATTCGCTCGCGCTGCCAGGCGATTGCCGTCAAACCGTTGTTCGATGAGCGTTGGCCAGCGGCACTTGCTGCGCGCGCATCAGTTTCTATCGATGCCGCGCGAACGGCATTGGTCTTGGCTGGCAACGATCCCGAGGTGGCGCTGGCCATCGCCTCGCCAGAGGAGTTGGGAGCGCGCGCGAATGTGGCCAAATCGCTGCTATCGCTGGCGCGCGGGCAGATCGAGCCGGCGACAGTGATGGCGTCCGCAGGCCGCGAGGTTGGCACCTGGCTCGACCGTTTTGCGGCGCTCCTGCGCTTGTCGATGCGCGATGTGCCGCTGTCGTCGCCTTTCGCGGAGTTCAGCGACTTGACTTCGCGGCTGGAAATGTCGAGGCTGTTCGCGTTGCAACGCGAGCAGGGGCGCGTCCGCACGCTGCTCGGCAGCGGGCTTCGCGAGGATTTGATGTTGTACGAGTTGTGTTGCCAATGGCGCGAGGCCGCGCGAGGAATCAATTGAGATGAGCACTGGACCAGGCATTCCCAGACAAGGCATTTTGTCGCTGGCGATCAAGGACAAAGGCGCGCTCTATCAAGCGTACATGCCCTTTTTGAAGGGCGGCGGCATCTTTGTACCGACCATGAAACGTTACAACCTTGGCGATGAGGTCTTCATCCTGCTCACGCTGATGGAAGACAAAGACCGTATGCCGGTTGCCGGCAAAGTGGTGTGGATCACGCCCACAGGCGCCCAGGGCAATCGCACTGCGGGGATTGGCGTGCAGTTTTCTGAGAACGCGGATGGCGAGACGGTCAAGACCAAAATCGAGTCGATTCTGGCGGGTGTGCTGAATTCGGAGCGGCCCACGCATACGATGTGAGGCCATCGACAAGTCGCCCCTGCGCCAAAGACCTGCAAGCGCATTTCACGCGAAGACACGAAGTCGCACTGCTTCTCTTCGTGGCTTCTCGTGAACAAGCTTCACTCGCCACATCAGATGTTGACCGGCTCATAAAGGCGCGCGCATGACCGATACCCTCCTGATCTACGGCGCTTACGGATACACCGGCCAGCTGATCGTCGAACGTGCGGTGCGCGCTGGGCTCAAGCCGTGCGTGGCTGGACGCGATTCAGCAAAAACCGCCGCGCTCGCAAAGCAATACGACTTGCTGCACATTGCATTCGATTTGTCGAACAGCAAAGGGCTCAAGCAGTCGCTCAAACGCCGCCGCGCCGTGTTGCATTGCGCCGGGCCATTCTCTGCGACCGCCGCGCCGATGATGGAAGCCTGCATCGCCGCAGGCACGCACTATTGCGATATCACGGGCGAGATCGACGTCTTTGCGCTAGGCCATAGCCTCGATGCCAAGGCGCGCAAGGCCGGTGTGGCGATCGTTCCTGGCGTGGGCTTCGATGTGGTGCCCACCGATTGTCTGGCGGCGATGCTCAAGGAAGAACTCCCCGACGCCACCGAGTTGATCCTCGCATTCGATGCCGGCGGCGGACCCTCGCGTGGCACGGCGCTGACCAGCGTCGAAGGCTTACGCAGCGGCGGTCGCGTGCGGCGCGACGGAAAACTTGTGCGCGTTGCGACGGGCTTTCGCACGCGCAGGTTTGCGTTCCCGAAAGGCGAGCGCGCCGCCGTGACCATTCCCTGGGGCGATGTGTACACCGCGTTCGTCAGCACCGGCATACCTAATATCGAGGTCTACATGGCCATGCCGCCACGGTTGATTGCGATGCAGCGGCGCCTGCGTTTCTTCGCGCCGCTGCTGGCGCTGCCGCCCGCGCAGTGGGCTCTTAAACAACTGGTGAAGTCGCGTGTCAGTGGCCCCGACGACACCCGTCGCCAGGGCACCGATGCGCAAGTGTACGGCGAGGTGCGCAACAGCAAAGGCGAGGTGCGCAAGGGCACGCTGGTGACGCCGAACGGTTACGATCTCACCGCCGATGCGGCGCTGGCGATCGCGCGACATCTGCACGACGACAGTTCCGCACATGCGGGTTTCTACACGCCGTCGCTGCTGATGGGAGCGGGGTTTGTGAAGCAATTGCCGGGAGTGAAGGCTTCCATCGCCGCTTGACCTACGCTTTCGAATGCATTTGCTGATCGGCGCTGATCGGCACTTCGATATGTTCGTCGATCCGCTCCAATTGCCAATGGCTGGGACCTCGGGCGGTGCCGCGAACGAGGACCGTGCTACGTCCCGAACCGACCCACGAAACGCCGATCTCGATTTCGATGGTCTCGCCAGAATTCTCGATGCTATTCGTGATCGAACCACGGCCTGCCAGCTCAGTTAGCCGGCCTGATGGCCACAATTGAGTTGCGTTTAGCGCTTCCGCGAGTGCAGCGTAAGCGATTGCGCGATGCATGAACTTTCCCCCATCTTTCAGTTTCCCGCCTGCAGCGCCGCTCTCAGCAACGCCGCGTTGTAGCGCTCGGCCAAATCGTCCGGCGATGCAATCGCAAGCCCCAAATCGCGCAGTCGCCCATCGGTCAGCCCGTACAGCCAACCGTGTACCGTGACTTGCTGGCCGCGATCCCAGGCGTCGCGGACCACCGTGGTCTGGCAAACGTTTTCGACTTGCTCGATGACGTTCAATTCGCACAACAAATTGGAGCGATCTGCCTCAGGAGCATCGTCGAGCGCTCGGGCGTGTTTGTTGGCGACATCGCCGACGTGACGCAACCAGTTATCGGCAATGCCCACGCGCCGGCCTTCCAGCACCGCGCGCACGCCCGAGCAGCCGAAATGGCCGCAGACGATGATGTGCTCCACCTTGAGCAAATCGACAGCGAACTGGATGGCACTCAAGCAGTTGAGATCGGCGTGGACAACAACGTTGGCGACGTTGCGATGGACGAAGATTTCGCCGGGATTGAGCCCCGTGATCTGGTTGGCCGGAACGCGCGAATCTGAGCAGCCGATCCACAAGTACTTGGGCGATTGCTGATGCAACAAACGCTCGAAGAACTGCGGATCGGCGGCGCTCATCGACGCAGCCCATTCGCGATTCTTATCGAGCAAGTCGTCGAGCGTTTTCACTCGGGAGCGACGCTGTTGTTGAACTCGATGTCGGCATAAATTTCATCGAGGGTTAGCGCTCCGCGTGAGCAGGGCACTTCGATGCTGCCTTCGGTCACCGAGGTAAAGTGCCAGAACGCACCCGCTCGGCGGAGCACATCGACGCGCCGTTCGGACTGCGACACCATCAGATAAGCTTCAAGTTCCGGGGTGGCGAGATAGGTGTGCATTTTCTCGCCGCGGTCGAAGGCTTCGGTCGTTGGGCTCAGCACTTCAACAATCAAGCAAGGTTTCGTCTCGATATGCGTGTCGGCAACGGGCTCACAGCTCACCATCAGATCGGGGTACAGCGTACGCGAATTGCGTTTGAACTTAACGTCGGACACGGTCACGCGGCACGGCGACTTATGTGCTCGCAGCGCGATTGCAGTATTGAGAACGATCTGATTATGGCGAATAGACGCTCCGGCCATCGCAAAGACCTGGCCATCGAAAAACTCATGGCGCTCTTCGCTGCGCTCTTCGAGCGCGAGGTACTCGGCTTCGCTGATGTGCTTTGGCGCGGGGTCGGCCGGCATATCAAGTCTCCTTCGCGTCAACGAGATCGATGTCGCCGTAGATCTCGTCGAGCGACAGCGTGCCGAGCGGACAAGGCAAATCGATACGGCCCTCGGTCACTGAAGCAAAGTGCCAAAACGAGCCTGCCCGGCGGTATACGTCGACGCGGCGCTCGGACTGCGAGACCATCAAATAGGCTTCAAGTTCTGGGGTCGCGAGATAGGTGTGCAATTTCTCGCCGCGGTCGAACGCCTCCGTTGTAGCGCTCAAAACCTCGATCACCAGACACGGCTGCGTTTCGATGTGGCTGTCGGTCGCGGGTGTGCAACTCACCATCACGTCGGGATACAGCGTGCGCGAATTGCGTTTGAACTTGACATCTGCGATCAAGACCCGGCAGTTGGCGGTCCGAATCGAGCGCAACGCGATGTAGATGTTTCCAGCGATCTGGTTGTGCCGTTGTGAGGCGCCGGCCATCGCAAAAACCTGGCCATCAAAAAACTCATGGCGCTCTTCGCTGCGCTCTTCGAGCGCGAGGTATTCGGCTTCGCTGATGGACTTTCGTGCGGGTTCGGCTGGCATCGCTTTCCTCCAACGCTCGGCGGAATTGTAGCGCAGCCCTTTGTCGGATCGAGAAATGAGCGAATGACGCGGCGGGCAGCGGGCGCCCGTCGCGTCATTGTGCCTACGCAGCCTCAGAAACTCGCCTTGAATTCCAAGCCGTAAATCCGCGGCTCGTTGAGGAATCCGGTGAGGTTGTTGAAGTCGATACCGCCGACGATGACCTCTTCGTCGGTGATGTTGCGGCCAAACAGCGCCACTTCGTACGCGCCGTAATTCCAGTTGTAGCCCACGCGCAAGCCGCCTTCCAGCAGCGCTTCGCCGCGGAACTCGGTAGATTCGTACAAGAAGAAATTGATCTCCGAGCGATACGCCCAATCGGTGAACACGAAGAACTCACCGCTGCCCATCGGCACGCCATAGCGTGCTGTGAAGTTGGTGATGACTTTGGGCGCATTCGGCAGCGGATTGCCATCGATCAGTACAGTGCCATTGACCGTGCCACGCGGATCGAGAACGGTACAGCCGCCACCGCACGGCGCAATGGCCAGATCGCGATCGTTGATTTCGGTGTCGTTGTAACTTGCGCCCAGCGTCACGAGCAACGAATCCGACAGATAGGCTTCAAGGTCGAGCTCCAGTCCCTGCAATACGGTTTCGTCCGCGTTGACCAGGGTGTTGAAGTTCTGCGTGCCGCCAACGGCCGTCAGCTGCTGATCGTCGACGACCGTGCGGAACACCGTGAAGCCCAATCGAGCCCGGCGGTCGAACAAATCGGCTTTGATACCAGCGTCGAACGACAGCGCGGATTCGGAATTGGCCACCGACACGACGTCGCCGAACAGCACCCGGCCCTGGATGGAGGGCGCGCGGAAGCCGCGCGCAACGCGACCGAACACGTTGACCGTGTCGCTCACCTTGTAGATCGCGCTCAAATCCCAACTGACATCCTCATCCTGAGTCGATACGCGCACCGGTCGCAGCGGGCCGACACCCAGGAAGGCCAGTGGCGACACCAGGCGCTCGGCAACGAAATCCTTTTCGTCTTCGGTGTAGCGCATGCCCGCGCGCAGCGTCATCAATTCGGAAACTTCGAACTCGCCCGATGCGAACACCGCGGACGCCTGGTTTTCCTGCGACTGCCGCGCGTAGCCGTTCTGGCGATTGTTGTTTAGCGGATCGTAGCTGAAGCTATCGATCTCGAGATCTTCATCGAACCAGAAGGCGCCAATCTGCCAGTCGAAGGAACCCCACTCGTTCGATTCCAGGCGAAGCTCTTGCGTGATCTGCGAATGTTCTGGCAAACCATCGGCCGACTCGGCGGTGAACGGAATCAACCCTGGGCCGGAGGGCGGCGCAAAGACGGCTCCAAAACCGCCGTCGATGTCGCCGCGGCTGTAGCTCTCGACCGTCTCATAGCCGGTGATCGAATACAGCGTCGTAGAACCCAAATCCCAGGACAAACGTGCGCTGCCGCCAAGATTGTCGACTTCTTGCTCGTTGATGCCGTCGTGGGAGACGCGGTCGCGTCGGAATCCGGCCACCAGATCGTTCGTGCCAGGGCGGATGATGTTGGCGCGGAACACGCGCGCGGATCCGTCGAGCGCGCGGGCGCGAGCGGTGAATAGGGCCTCGAAGTTCTCGCCTTCGAAGAGCACCTGGCCACGTGCCGCGAAGTCGCGATACGACTCAAGTTCGTCTTCAGGACCCGGAGCGAAGGTATTGGTGATCCAGTCGTCGCGGCGTTGGTAGGACACGCTGACGCGGCCCGACGTGCTGTCGTTGAAGCCGCCGCCTATCGCGCCCTCAATGTTTGCCGTGCCGTAACGACCATAGGACACTTGCCCGTAGCCGCTGGTGTCCTGAGATGGACGAACCGAATCGACTTTCACAACACCTGCTGGTGTGTTGCGCCCGAACAGCGTGCCCTGCGGTCCACGCAGCAATTCCACTTGCCCGGTGTCGAAAATCGGAAAGCCTTTCAGGATCGGGTTTTCCTGCACGATGTCGTCGTACACCAACGACACTGGTTGCGAGGCATTGATATCGAAGTCGGTGTTGCCAAAGCCGCGCACATAAAAGCGCGGAAAGGTCCGACCGAATGAAGACTCGATGATCAAGCTGGGCAAGCGCCCCGAGAGAAAGCGAATGTCTTCGCCGCCGGAGCCCAGCACATCGAGTTTTTCGTCGGCAACTGTGGTGATCGAAATCGGCACTTGCTGCACATCTTCCGTGCGCCGCTGCGCGGTCACCTGCACGGTATCGAGCACCGAGGCTTCATCGTCGTTCTGCTGCGCATACGCCGGCAGCGACAACGCGGCGATGATGGCGAGAGTGAGTGGTTGCTTGCGGGTCATGGCAGCTCCAGGCGTTAAGAAAACGTTGCTGGAGTCTTCCTGTTTTTCCGCTGGCGCGCTACCTCGTCGCTGGAGCGATTGTTCCAGCGATTGCGGGCGTCGGTTGTGGGCAAGCCGATGGCTTGGCGAGAGCGGGAAGGCACAGCCACCCATGGCTGTCGCCCTGGGCTATTGCCTTGCGCCCCTTCGAAGTCTGGACGCGCAGCGACAACCACGTTTTCGCTCCGCTGGCGTGATGTTCTCTAATCCGTGCCAAAGTTTCCGCAGGACGCTTTGGCAGGATGCATTTAGGCCTCGAACAGGCGCTTGTCTTTGGCGTAAGTCATCGCCTGCTGGCGAGTGACGAGACCGCGCTTGACCAGATCCTGCAGACATTGGTCGAGCGTTTGCATGCCGTAGTTTGCGCCGGTCTGGATCGAGGAGTACATCTGCGCCACTTTGTCCTCGCGGATCAGATTGCGAATGGCCGGGATGCCGACCATAATCTCGTGCGCAGCGATACGACCGCCGCCGACCTTCTTCAGCAGCGACTGCGCGATTACTGCGCGCAAGGATTCCGACAACATCGAGCGGACCATCGGCTTTTCACCGGCCGGGAACACGTCGATGATGCGATCGATGGTCTTGGCGGCCGATGAGGTATGCAGAGTGCCGAACACCAAGTGGCCGGTTTCTGCGGCGGTCAGCGCCAGTCGGATGGTTTCCAGGTCGCGCAACTCGCCGACCAGGATGTAATCCGGGTCTTCGCGCAACGCCGAGCGCAGCGCTTCGTTAAAGCCGTGCGTGTCGCGGTGCACTTCGCGTTGGTTGATCAAACATTTGTTCGAGGTATGCACAAACTCGATCGGGTCCTCCACCGAGAGCATGTGCGCGTACTCGTTCTTGTTGATATGGTCGAGCATGGCCGCCAGGGTCGTGGACTTGCCCGAGCCGGTTGGGCCGGTCACGAGAATCAGTCCTTGCGGCACGTCGATCAGTTCCTTGAAGATCTTGGGTGCGCCCAGATCTTCGAGCGACAAGATCTCAGAGGGAATGGTACGGAACACCGCCGCCGCGCCGCGATTCTGATTGAAGGCGTTGACGCGAAAGCGAGCCAACCCTGGGATCTCGAACGAGAAGTCGACTTCCAGGTACTCTTCGTAATCGCGGCGCTGTTTGTCCGACATGATGTCGTACACCAGCGAGTGCACGGCTTTGTGATCGAGCGCGGGGATATTGATGCGGCGCACATCGCCATCGACACGAATCATCGGCGGCAATCCGGCCGACAAGTGCAAGTCAGAGGCCTTATTCTTGACGCTGAATGCCAACAGCTCAGCAATATCCATGACTTACCCCTTGCACGCGCGGTGCCTGAAGTATAGCCACGGAGCCCATGGCGGCGAGAAGGGGCGCACGTGGAATTGAAGCAATCGCTGCAGGACATTCGAGCGCGGATCGCGTCGGTCGCACGCGGCCGGTCTATTGAGCTGGTGGGCGTCAGCAAAAAGCAACCGCTGGAGAAGATGCAAGCTGCCCACGCTGCCGGGTTGAGGGTCTTCGGCGAGAACTATGTGCAAGAAGCGCTCGGCAAGATGGCGCAATGGCATCCGGCGGACACCGAGTGGCACCTGATCGGCCCGCTGCAATCCAACAAATGCAAGGAAGTCGCGCAGCACTTCGATTGGTTGCAGTCCCTGGACCGTGCAGAGTTGATCCCCAGGCTCGCGCGCTTCCGCGGAGCAGATCGAGCGCCGCTCAATGTGTTGCTGCAGGTCAATATCGACGATGAGACGAGTAAGTCAGGCTGCGCGCCGGATGCCGTATTGGCCCTCGCTGGCGAAGTCGCGCGAGAGCCGAGCTTGCGCCTGCGCGGAATCATGTCGATTCCGGCGCCGTGGCCGGAGCATCGCCAGCGATCGGCCAGCTTCGCGAGACTCAAGCGTTTGTTCGACGAGCTGCGCGAAACGTTCGATGTCGACACGCTGTCGATGGGGATGAGCGAAGACTTCGAGTTGGCGGTCGCGCAGGGCGCGACCATGGTACGTGTCGGGTCGGCGCTGTTCGGTGCCAGATAGCAACCGGGCGGATATCAGTTCGCGACAACGACGCGGTTCCGTCCGTCGGCTTTTGCTCGATACAGCGCTCGATCGGCCTGGTGCACCAGATCGGCCGTATCGCCCTGAGTGCTTGGCCGTACGGTGGCTACGCCTACGCTGACGCTCACGACTGGGTATGGACTTTGCGGGTGCGGCATGTTTAACGCGACCACAGCCGCGCGCACGCGCTCGGCCGCTGTTTGCGCTTCGGCCTCGCTGGTATCTGGCAGCAATACTGCGAACTCTTCGCCTCCATAACGTGCCAGCACATCGCCCTCGCGATGGTGGAGCGCCGCCAACGCTTGCGCGATGCTGCGCAGGCAGGCATCTCCCGCCTGATGGCCGAGTGCATCGTTATAGGCCTTGAAGTGGTCGACATCGATCAGGATCAGACCTAGTTCCCGATCGCGTCGGCTGCCGCGTTTCCATTCGCTGGCGAGTGCCTCATCGAAGCGCCGCCGATTGCTGACACCGGTGAGCGCATCCTCGCGCGACAGCTTGGCCAAACTGGCATTCGCGGCTTCAACCTCTGCTGTTCGCAGCAGAACTTGTCGCTCAAGCGAGGTGCGTTGTTGCTGCAAGCTTTTCAGGCGCCAATGAATGATGCTCCAGACGAGCAGCGCCAGGCACAACGCGTAGCAAAGGATCGCCCAGGGCGTTTGGTACCAATGCGGCTTGAGGGTGAAATGGACCGCGGCTTCGTTGTAACCGGTCGCTTGTGTGCCATCGACCACACGAACGGCGAATCGATAGTCCCCAGCGGATAGATTGGTGTACTCAAGCTCACGGCGGTCGCCAACGGCGATCCAGTCGGGATCGAAACCCTCCAGTCGGGCGCTCAGTTGCAGCTCTTTTGCCCGCGCCGGATTCAAGGCAGTGAAGCGCAACAACACCCGCCGCGCGTCTGCATCCAATGTCCAGGGACCCATTCCGCTCAAACGCTCGCCATCGACCCAGACTTCTTCGACGAGTGCCGGAACGGGCACCGCATCGCGTTGCACCCTGGCCGGGTCGACGATGGCCAATCCACCGCGTGTGCTGAAGTACAGCAGGCCCTGGTCGTCGCGCATCACGCCATTGCTGCCGCCATTGACTTCCAGATGCAAGAGTCCGGCTTCGAGCCCGAACGTCTCAACGGCAATCGAACCGGATGCGCCGTCCAGAATGTCCGAGACGCGGTTCAGATCGATCCGCTGCAAGCCTGAGTAGCTGCCAGTCCACAAATGACCGGTCGCGTCGAGCAGCGAGGTCTTGGAGCGAATATCGCTCAAGCTATGCTCGGGGTTCAGCGTATCGACCCGTCCAGCACGGATGCGCGCAATACCGCCTTGGGTACTCGCCCACACGGTGCCCTGTGGCCACTCGGACAGGCCCGTCTAACAAACAACCTCGCCCCGACGGGTCACAGGCTTCTTCAGGCTCGCTGGTCAGGCGCGCCCTCAACGCGATTTCGGCCGGCCTGTTTGGCGCGGTAAAGCGCGCGGTCGGCGATTTCGAAGAGCTGAGTCGATGAGTGCTCAGCGGATGGGACTGCGCTGGCTGCGCCTATCGAAACGCTGACGCCGAGCTGCGCACTCAGGACCGCCAGACGCAATTGCTCGCCAGCGCTTACCGCTGCAGCGAGATGGGCGCCGGGCATGATCACGATAAATTCTTCGCCCCCATAACGGGCGACGAGATCTTCGCTGCGGCGGACGGATGCGCGCAACACCTGCGCGATGGCTTGCAGCAACGCATCGCCCGCGGCATGCCCGTGGCGATCGTTGTAGGCCTTGAAATGATCGACGTCGATGACGAGCAAAGCGACGGCGCGTTGTTGCAGCGTGCAGGCGGTCCAGATCGCTTGCAGGTAATGATCGAAGCGACGACGGTTGGGGAGCTGCGTCAGCGCATCGTGATGCGCCAGCTCGTCTAGACGTTTATTCGCGTCGGCAAGCTCGGACGTGCGTGCGGCCACAAGTTGCCGCAGCAGACGAGTGCGCCGCCAGTAGAGCAGCGTCCCGACCATGAGGGTGGTGAGTATCGCCAGCGCCATAAGGGCCGCACGTACCCAGGTGATCTCGTGCCATTTGGCTGAGAACTGGATCGGATACAGCGGCGCCGAGTAGATCGCCCCTGAAGCGTCGCGCGCTTCGATTTGCAAGGCGTAGTCGCCCGGACGCAGACGCGTATAGGTGTACCCGCCGCTTCGCTCCCACGCAGAAAACTCGGGTTCGTAATTGACTAACCGACCGCGATACATGGCGCGGTTCATCGGTCGCAAGCCCGACAGGGCAAATTGGAAACGAATTCCCAAATCGCTGGGCGCGAGTACGATGCGGTCGGCGGGCGATATCGGCAGCGGGTGCTCATTGCCACTGGCATCGATGCGCAGGGCGGCGGTAATGCGCAGTTGGGACGTTGTATCGGCGTTACTGCCGATGGTGCTGTCGTATTGCAAAACGCCATCGCTGCCGACGATCAGTACGCGGCCTCGTTGCAGCGGCTCGACATCGACGATGGGTCCGATCGTCGGATGCGAGAAAGGCACCTCGCGCCATCCGTTGTGGTCGCGATAGAAGACCTGAGTACTCGTAAAGGCCCAGAGCCGATCGCTACCAGAAACAAAGTTCAACAGCTCATCGCGCTTGCGTAATTCGAGCAGTGCGCCAAAACTCTCGTCGACGACCAGCGCATCGCCCTCAATGCGATAAACGCCGGATGGCAAGCTCGCCATCGGCAGACCGTTGTCGCTGAATACATGTGCGTCGACATCGTCCTGGGTCGTGTTCAGCGGCTGGCGAGCGACGATCGTCCGCGACGCATCCATGCGCAAGCGCACCACGCCGCTGCGGCTTATGCCGACGTAAGCCGTTTCTGGATCGACTTGTACAATGCTGTCGACCAGTCGGTCGGCCTCAGATTCAATCGCGGGTGTCAGAGCGAATGTGCCGTCGGCCCAACGCAGTTGCCGCAGACCCTGCTCGCTACCCACAAACACGACCGAGGCATCGTAGACGTCCGGCAGTAACAGGCGCGGGTAGGTAGCTGCATCAATCAAGCGCTCGGGTGCGCGTTCGAAAAGGCTGTGTCCGCCGGCCAGCAGCGGCGGCCTGCCGGCAGCGCCCGGCAAAAAATCGTAGGTGGCTTCCGTCGTCCATCGCAACGGCTGCGTCAGCACGTCGCCGTCCGCATTGGCTACCAGCTCGTAAACGTCGGAGTCTGCAAACAGCAACACGCGATCGTCGAGTACGCGTGCGCCAGTGAACGATGAGCGGCCGGCTTCCATGGAGCCCAGGCTGGCGAACGGGCTTGGCCATGAAAAGCGATAGAGCACCGTTGTCGCCGAGACCAGAATCTGATCGCCGCTGCGCACGACGTCGGTCAAAAATCCGGCATGGATCGCGAATCGCTGCAGGCGTCTGCTCTCCACATCGAAAACCAGAATCGTGCCCGTGGCCGTGGTCATCATGATCGTCGTTTCGTCGAGAGCGATCGCCGCATGGACTGCATCGGCCTCGAAGCCCGGTGGCGACGGAATAGCCTGCAGCTCGCTGCCGTCGACGATGAACAGGCCCGCGCTTCGGCCAATACCGAAGCAACGCTCGCCCAACGGAATCAGATTACTCACAAGATCCGTCAGCGACGCCGTGTGTGCGAGCGGCTGCCATTTCCCGGCGCGCCAGGCACGAAAGCCCTCGCCGCGGAACTGCAGCCAGGTCTCACCCGCGCATTCCTGGACAGCGCCGAAACGGCCGGCATGGGAAAAATGGCGCTGGTCGGCGGAGTCGGGATTGAAGACGAAGGTGTCGCGCAATGCACCGAAGTGGATGCCGTCGCGCGTTTTGACGATACGCCAGATGTCTGCAAAGCCTTGAGACGCTGCGTTCGACGGTCGCGCCGTCGACAAATCGGTATAGATGTGCCGGCCGAATTCGTCGCGTTCGACAAAGCCGTACGTATCGTATCCACCCACATACAGACGTGAACCATCGATCAGCAGCGAACGTACCATCGAACCTTCCAGTTCGAGATGCGACCAACGTTCGCCATCGCCGATCAGCAAACCATCGAAGCTTCCAACGTAGACTGTTCCGTCCGACCCGAGCGCAACGGCGTAGTGCTGCGGCAAAACGGGTAGCGGAATCTCGAAGCGTTCGACGATGGGTTGGCCCGTCCAGTCGATGCTGGCAAGTGACGGGCTCAGATAAGCGCAACCGACAAGGGCCGCGATCACAACTATCGCGCGGCGAACGAGATCGGCACTGGCGGCGAAGAGAGACGACGGCAGGTCCGGACATGCGCTGGGTTGCGAGCGCAGGGCCAATCCGATTGGGATGCGATCCGTACCCTTGGGCAGTGTCATTCGCCCGAATCCAGCCATCAAGAACTCGCAGCCTACCATCGACGTACCAAAGGCGTGGAAACGACGATGATTTTCAGGCGGCGGCAACCCGCAGACAAGGAGATCTCGATCGTGCAGACGTCGGTGCTAAGGTCCTAATGTCGTTCGACTCTCTGCCTGGGAGAGACGCCATGCTTGCAACAAAGAAAACCGGCCGGGCGGCTGGTGCCAGACATGCGCCGATGCGCCGCGCCGGGGCGCAGCGAGCGCCAGCCTAGGCAGCGTTTGTGCGGCCAACGTTAGCCGGCGATCCAGAACGTGCCGGTGCAAAACTCATTCGGCGCGCGCCGACACCTGCGCCGAGGTTATTGAAGATTCCGCGCCCGCTGTTTCGAGGTCGATCAGGACCTCGTTGCGGCGCAAAAACGGCGGCACCCAGGGCGCGTTGTAGCGCGCTGTGCTGACGCGACCTGCTTTCAGGTCGCGCTTTTCCAACGCCGCCCGTAGACGTTTCTCTGCAGCGCTGAACTGTTCCGGGCTGCCGCGTCCCGCAAAGCGCACGGCTGCCACCTCGCGCTCTGGCAGCGTGACAAGTTGCACCTTCTCGTTATTGGGCCGCGGAAGCGAGTCCATCGTCCATTCAGACGGCATCGCAAACGCCATGCGCCAGCTGCCCTCGCCAGACTGACTGCCCATCGCCATCGAGGATTCCATCAGCACCGGGGCAGTCATCGCGATCTCCTGCTGCGCTGCGTTGTCGCCAAAAATATAACCTGCGAGCCGCCGGAAGCCGATGTCGCTGGCTTCGCTGAAGCTGCCCGCTTCGATCTCGGTCTCGGCGATCAATACCGGACCGTAACGACGCAGCTCCATGTCCTCATCAAGCACTTCGGTGACTTCATACGGAACCTGTTCAGTCGCCATAGCGAAACTCGGTAGTTGAAAGGCGATGAGCAGCGCCAGAAGTTGCCAGATCTTGAGGCGGGGTCGTTCGTTTGCTGTCGGCACGGTGCTGATCGCTTTGACGCGTTGGGTCAACTCGGAGCGTGACAGCGTCCGGTTCAATTCGGTGTCGCCATCGGATGACGTCGGCGTGAGGGAGCATGGCTGTGCCAGAATCGTCGGCAGGTTTTCCCCGGCCGGAGGCTGCGATGACGGAGGTGGTTGGTACGCGCTTTGCGTTGTATGACGAGGCTGGCCTGTCCACTGTCATCGCTCGCATGGCACGGCAGTTGGACGCGCTCGTCGATGGCGACCGGCCCTTGCTGCTCGGCATGCTGCGTCGCGGCGCGCCGCTGGCGGACCGACTGGTCGGAGCGCTGGAAGCCAGACGTCCGTTGGCAATCGAGCGACTCGATCTGCTCGTTAAGCGCTATTCCGACGACCTGAGGCTGCTTCACCCGGAAACGCGTCTGGATGTTCCATCCGATTCGGCCGAAAAGATCGGCGGCCGACAGGTCTTTGTTGTCGACGATGTGCTGTACCAGGGTTATTCGCTGTTCCGCGTGATCGAATACCTGCGCGCGGCTGGCGCGGCCTCGATCCATGCGGTTGTGTTGGCCGACCGTTGTGTGGCGCGTTTGCCGGTGCAGGCGGATGTTGTTGGGGTGCGGCTGCAAATCGCGCCTGGCGATGTCGTGGAGTGCTGCGTGCCGCCTTACGAGGCCAAATTCGGTATCGAAGTGTTGCGGCCAAAGATCGACTGAATTCTTGGCTGTGCGATTCGCGCTCGCTCGCCGTTTCCCATGACAACATCAGTCGGGTAGCGGGTATGAGCGCTGGGAAGATCAATCGAGTATTCGCCGCGCTGCTTGCGCTCGGTGGCGTGATGGGCGTTGCCATCGCCTGGTGGATGGCCTCTTTGCTCAGCGCAAAGGCACCGCACCTTGTTCTGCCGACGATCGCTTTCAGCGCTTTGTTCGCCTGGACTGTTTTTGTCGGCGTGCGTCTGTGGATCGGCGCCGCCGACGGCTTTCTTTGGGCACGTCGCCTCTACGTGGCGCAGATTCCGATCGTTTCTGTGCCTGGCGTCTCCTGGCAATGGTTCACGGGCTTGCAGCTAGGGCCGACAGTGACCATCGATGGCGTCGACTCGGGCTTGGGCCTGGCGTTCAACGTTGGCGCGAACGGCCAGCTGCAGCTGCTGTCGATGCCGGACACCTGGGTCCTTGGCCTGAATCTCGTGGCCGTGGCGGCTTGCCTGCTGTTGTCTGCGCCGGCGCCTGACTTCGATCTGGATTCGTACCAATCGCTCGACCGCGAGCGAGAACTTGCCGGCGAGGCCGGGCATCGTTAGTTCCGTCGGTATCGGTATCGCACGCTCCTGCGGCATCATGGCCGCATGCAAACCGCCGATATCACGACTTGGCTGCACGCCTGGCAGCAAGGCGACGAGAATTCGTTCGACTGCCTGGTGCCCGCTGTGTATGGCGAGCTTAAGCAATTGGCGGCGAACGCGCTGCGAGGGCAACAAGGACACGGCACCCTGCAGCCCACTGCGTTGGTCCACGACGCGCTGCTGAAACTCGCGGGCGCACAAACGCTCGATCTGCAAGATCGTAAACACTTTTTCGTGACCATGGCCAAGGTCATGCGGCAATTGCTCATCGATCGCGCGCGGGCACAGAGCCGCGGCAAACGCGGCGGCGATTGGCAACGGGTGGAATTGACGCAACTGCTGCCGGTGGCGATCGATCCGCGCCACGATCTCATCGATCTGCACAATGCGCTGCAGGACTTGAGCGCGGCCGACGCGCGTGTCGCCAGCATCATCGAGCTGCGCTACTTCGGCGGTTTGGAAGTTGAGGAAGTTGCGCAGCTCCTGGAGATCGATGAGCGCACGGTTTATCGCGACTACGCGTTCGCGCGCGCCTGGTTGGCGCAGCGGCTGGCCTGATGGATACGGACAGCCAGCCAACGCGCTTTGCGCGACTGCGCGAACACTTTCATCGGCTGATCGATGTGCCGCTGCCGCTGCTCCCCGGCGCAATGGCGCAGGTGGAACCGGAGCTGCGCGAAGAATTAGCGGCGCTGCTCGGTCACGTTGTCCCGGAAACCGTTGGTCCGTTTCGCATCGAGCGTGAGCTCGGCCGGGGTGGCATGGGCGTGGTGTATCTGGCGCGCCGCGTCGATGGCGCGTTCGAGCAGCGGGTGGCGCTCAAGCGCATGCATATGGGCCTCGGGCCTGAGCGCGCGCAGCGCTTCGCGCGCGAGCGGCACATTTTGGCGCGACTTCAGCATCCGCATATCGCGAAACTGCTCGACGGCGGTATCGACGATCACGGGCAACCCTGGCTCGCGATGGAATACATTGAGGGCAGGCCACTGATCAATGCGGTGCGTGGCTTGAGTCTGGATGCGCGTCTGGGCGTTTTGATCGATCTTTGTCTTGCGGTTGCGCATGCGCACGCCGCGCTGGTGATACATCGCGATATCAAGCCAGGCAACGTACTGCTCGCCACAGATGGCCATCCGCGCCTGCTCGATTTCGGCATTGCCAAGCTGGAGGATGATTCGGATCTGCCGGCCACGCTGACCGATCTGCGGCCGATGACGCCGCGCTACGCCGCTCCCGAACAACGCCGCGGCGAGCGCGCAACCACGGCAGTGGATATCTATGCGTTGGGCGCTTTGGCGGCCGAAGTTTTGGCGACCGAGGTATCCGGGAGCCTCAAACGCATCGTCGCCACGGCCTGCGCCGAGCGCCCGGAAGCGCGTTACGCCACCGTCGCCGCCATGGCTGACGACCTCATCGACGCGCGTGCGGGCAGGCCGTTGCACAGCGGCATCGACAGCCGCCGCGAGCGCGCGCTGGCGTTTGCGCGCACCCACGTGTGGCCATTGTCGACGGCGCTGATCAGTGTGCTGGCACTGGCGACTGGCGGTCTGGTGGCGTGGCAGCAGGCGCAGCGCGCCGCCCGCGAGGCCGAACAAACGCGCCAGCATCTGGCGACGCTGATCGATGTCATCGCTGCCGTCAGCCCAGATCGCTATCGCGGCCAGGAGCCGCCCGCTGGCGACGTGTTGCTCGCCGCCGCCGACGCCCTTGCGAACCGTAGCCACGAGCAGCCGCTGCTGGCAACGCGCGGGCTGAGCGAGCTGGGTGCGGGTCTGATCAATCTGGGGCGAACGGAAGATGCGCAACGGGTGTTGCAGCGCGCTGTGGACGTGCCCGGTCTGGCGCCGCAACAAGCGCTCGATGCCATGCGTTTGTTGGCGCTGGTCAGCGACGAGCTGACGGCAGCACGCGCATTGGCGGATCGAATCGCCGCGCTCGCGCCCCGCGCACCGCGCGGTCCCGCGAGCAGCGCGCTGGGCAGCATCGCCGCCACGCTGGCGCGCCTGGGCGATGTGCCGCGCGCGCGCGCTTTGCTGGCGCGGGCCGAGCTTCTGAGCGGGCCGATGAGTGTCGAGGATGAAGAGAACTATCGTCGACAGCGCGCCCAGACCTTGATGCGAACTGGCGATCTCGACGGCGCCGCAATCGCCTGGCGCGATGTGGTAGGTCTGCACCGCGATCACGCGGACGCATTTTCTGCCGAGCGACAAGCCGAGGCGGCGTGGATGCGAGCTGATCTCGCGCTTGCGCTAGGTCAGCTCGATCTGGCGCAATCCGAACTCGAGCGCGCTCGCCCGACGATCGAAAGCGCTTTCCCAGACACGCACGAAGAGCGCGCCAAGTTCGATCTGTCGCGCGCGGAGTTGCGCCTCCAGCGCGGCGAGGATGCCTCAGCGTTACTGCAGAGCGTTCTCGCGCGACTCCCGTCCGATTCGAATGGCGCAGCGCGCGCCAGGGCGCTCCTGGCGCCATGACGATTTGCCTCGCCAGCCGTGCCGGAGTGATGTCGCCATGAGCGATGCACTGCGCTTCGATGTCGTCATTCTCGGTGGCGGGGCGGCGGGACTGATGTGCGCTCTGACGGCCGGGCAGCGTGGCCGGCGCGTGCTGGTCATCGAACACGCCAATCGGATCGGCAAAAAAATCCTGATGTCCGGCGGCGGCCGCTGCAATTTCACCAATACCGGTACCACGCCAGCCAACTTCCTGTCGGCCAATCCGCATTTCTGCAAGTCCGCCTTGGCGCGCTACGCACCGGCGGATTTCATCGAACTCGTGGAGGCGCATGGCATCGCCTACCACGAGAAAGAGCTTGGGCAGTTGTTCTGCGACGACTCGTCCAAGCAGATCGTGCGGCTCCTGTCGGACGAGTGCGCGCGCGGCGGTGTGCGCATCGAAACCAACTGCAGTGTCACCGAGATCGACCGCACCGATGCCGGATTCATGCTCCAGTGTACGCTCGGCAAAGTGCACAGTTCCGCCCTGGTCGTTGCGACCGGCGGCTTGTCGATTCCATCGATGGGCGCCACGGGTTTTGGATACGACATCGCGCGCAAGTTTGGGCACGGCATGCTGCCGACGCGCGCAGGCCTGGTACCGCTGACGCTGACCGGATCCTATCTTGACCACTATGGCCCGTTGAGCGGCGTGTCCCTGCCGATCATCGCCACCGCTGGCCGTGCGAAATTCCACAACGCCATGCTGATCACGCACCGCGGACTCAGCGGTCCGGCGATCCTGCAAATCTCCTCCTACTGGCAACCCGGCGATGCGCTGCAAATCGATCTGCTGCCGCAAGCCGACGCCCTCGAATTCTTGCTGACCGGTCAGCGCGAGCGACCTGGCGCCGAGTTGCGCACATGGCTCACGGAGCGACTGCCAAAACGCTTCGCGCAGTGCTTCAGCGAGATCCACGCCGACGAACGCCCGCTGCGCCAATACAACAAACCAGAGCTGGTTGCGCTCGCCGCCAAGTTGAAAGACTGGCCCATCGTTCCCAGCGGCACCGAAGGCTATCGCACCGCGGAAGTCACGCTCGGCGGCGTCGATACCCAGGATATCTCGTCATCATCGATGGAGTCCCGGCGAGTATCCGGGCTGTATTTCATCGGCGAAGTGCTCGACGTCACCGGACACCTCGGCGGCTACAACTTCCAATGGGCGTGGGCATCGGGCCGCGCGGCCGGGTTGGCGGTTTGATGTGCGGTTGCCAGCCCAACGTCGCACCGCATGCGGCCGTTAAGCGCGGCGGTAGTGGTCGTTGCTGCACTTGAGGTTGCCAAGCGCCAGCAGGGTTTCGAGGATGCGCGGCAAGCGTTCGCGCCAGCGACCTCGGACGGTTTAACGCTCGTTAGCGTGTGTCCGAGTTACGCGCCGAAAAGCAGACATTACGAACACCTGCTGCTCCTGAAATCTATCGTTACCGATCGTCCCGTTCGATGGGAAGTCGACGGGTATATTCAAGATCCCGCTCCATCCTGCGTATTGACGCCGTATCGAAGGAATAAACATGCGCATGCGCCTCGTCGGCCTTTTGCTGTGTCTGCTGTTCTTTTCCTTGTCGGCCAACTCTACGAAGCCGGGCGATCAAGGCGCTCTCGCACCGGCAACCTCGCAGGTTCAAACGCAGAACAAAGACGGCGACTTTGCGAAAGCTCCGCCGCAAGTCCATACGGTGATCGCCGATGACCATGGCGCAGGTCTCCAGGCCCGGATTCAAACCTTGGAGCAAGAGCTTGCCATCCTTTCGGCGGTGTCGAATAACCGCTTGCAGGCACAGGACGAACGCATTGGCGATCTCAACATTTCAACCGGGCAGCAGGCCAATTACATGGCCGCGATTTCGAATGTGACGACTTGGGTCGGCGCAGCGATCACCCTGATCGCATTTGGCGCGGGCTTCATTGTTTACTTCAGTGCCAAGAGTCGCGCCTCGGCCGAGGCCAAGGTGGCTTCCGAGCACTGGTTCCGTGAAAATGCCAACGACCTTCGCGGTCAGATCGAAGCCCTCAATGGACTGGCAGCGGGCTTGCAGTCGCAGATCGACAGCCTCCGTCAGAAGGCCGAGGGCGCGAGGGCCGAAATCGATGCGTTGAGAACCGGGGTCGATGACCACGCCACGCAGACCCGTCAGGCGATTGACCAGGCGGCCCAGCAGACGCGCCAGAGATTGGACCAGGCGGCCCAGCAGATCTTGGCTGCTTCAAGCAAGCAACAGAATGCTCAGACCGCTATCGATCCGGGGGCTCTTGAGATTGTTCGTCAAGCCAGCCTTGCGTTGCAGGCGAAGCCCGAGAACGATTTCACACACGATGATCATTATGCGAGAGGGCTAAACCAATTCGCTGCCGGCCACTTCGATTTGGCGTTGGCTGGTTTTGACAAGGCGATTGCGCTGGCGGGAAATGGCCCTTCCGAAAACCACGCCCAGTACCTCTTTGCCCGCGCAGCAGCACTGGGTGAGCTTGGGCGCCACGAGGAGGAGATCTCGGTCTACGACGAGATCGACCGTCGCTATGGCGGGGACGCGAGTGCGGCCTTGCGCGAACAGGTTGCCAAGGCGCTCTACAACAAAGGCGTCCGTCTGGGACAACTCGATCGCAGTGAGGAGGCGATCTCGGTCTACGACGACATCGACCGTCGCTATGGCGGGGACGCGAGTGCGGCCTTGCGCGAACAGGTCGCTA